>JADMIO011107700.1_pt1 | contig 83775 bp, 69 predicted proteins | sample 8958161 | NCBI WGS metagenome assembly JADMIO01 (sample SAMN16585339, study PRJNA669376) | soil metagenome | isolation source: Crop rotation soil | place: USA: Cullars Rotation, Alabama | collected 2011 | reverse complement strand
GCGACAACTTGTCCACGTGGAATTCTAAGCTTAGGATCCCAATGTGCTGGAAAGCATTTCGGGTCTTTGCGTCAGACAAGTCCCTTACGAACTCTTCTTCCCCTTCGTATCCCCGCGCGCGAAGATGCTGGCGACGAAGTTCAGGACATCCGTCGCGCTCTCCTCGTCGTAGCCGAAGTTGCGGATCAGGCGACTCTTGACGATGTCGATCTTTTCCTGCGTCTCGCGATCGACGACGCTTGAGACCAGCGTGCTGAGCTTGATGCTGTCTTTCTGGTCCTCGAACAGCTTGAGTTCCAGCGCGCGGTGCAGGCGCTCGTTCATGCGGAAGTCGAACTGGCGGCCGTCGATGGCCAGCGCGCCGATGTAATTCATGATCTCTCGCCGGAAATCGTCCTTGCGGCTCTCGGGGATTTCGATTTTTTCTTCGATGCTGCGCATCAGCCGTTCGTCCGGCGGCTCGGCCTGGCCGGTGTACTTGTTGCGGACTTTTTCTTTCTGAGTGTAGGCCTTGATGTTGTCGATGTAGTTCTGGCACAACTTCGCGATCGCTTCTTCGTCGGCACTGATCGCACGCTGAACTTCGTTCTTCACGATTTCTTCGTATTCTTCGCGCACCACGGCGAGCAGTTCCTTGTAACGCTTGCGCTGCTCTTCGTTGGTGATCAGCGAATGATGCTGCAGGCCCGATTCGAGCTCGTTCAAGACCATGAACGGATTGACACTCGTGGCGCTCGTGTTTGAGACCAGCGCGTTCGAGAGCTTGTCCTGAATGTAGCGCGGGCTGATGCCGTTCATGCCTTCGCGCGGCGCTTCCTGTTTCAGTTCTGCAATATTGTCCTCGGTGTAGCCGGGAAGCGTCTTGCCGGCGTAGATTTTCAGTTTCTGCATCAGCGAGAGCTGCGCCTTCTTCGGTTCCTCCAGGCGCGTGAGCACCGCCCACATCGCGGCGATTTCGATGGTGTGCGGAGCGATGTGCTTTTTGACTTTTTCCTTGTTGAAATCGCGCTCGTAGATGCGGATTTCATCCTGGATGCGGCAATTGTACGGAATGTCGATCTTCACCGTGCGGTCGCGGAACGCTTCCATCATCTCGTTGGACTGCAGTTTCTTGTACTCGGGCTCGTTGGTGTGCCCGAGAATCACTTCGTCGATGTCCGTCTGCGCGAATTTCTTGGGCTTGATCTTGTGTTCCTGCGACGCGCCGAGCAGATCGTAAAGGAACGCCACATCGAGCTTCAGCACTTCGATGAATTCAATGATGCCGCGATTGGCGACGTTGAATTCGCCGTCGAAATTGAACGCGCGCGGATCGCTGTCGCTGCCGTACTCGGCGATCTTGCGATAGTTGATGTCGCCGGTGAGTTCCGTCGAATCCTGATTCTTCTCGTCCTTGGGCTGGAACGTGCCGATGCCGACGCGGTCTTTTTCCGACAGCATCATGCGCCGCACGCGGACGTGCTTCATCAGCTTGGTCCAGTCGCCGCCGCTTTTTTCGAGCAGCGAGCGGTACACGTAGCGGCAGAAGGGGCACAGATCGCCTTCGATGTGGACTTTATATTCGCTCTTTGAGCGCGCGTTGATTTCGATGGCGGCTTTTTCGCGCTGTTCGAACGGAATCAGTTTTAGCGGTTCTTCGTGCATGGGGCAGGGCTGGACCGAATCTTGTCCTGCCATATCCGGAATCTGCCAGCTGAAGGTATAGAGCGCGCCACGATCGGTTTTGGAATAAACTTCCAATCCCTTTTTCAACAGTCGAGCAATCGTTGACTTTGCGCTGCCCACAGGTCCGTGCAGCAGCAACACGCGGCGCTCGGTTCCGTAACCCATCGCAGCCGATTTGATGATGCTGACGAGGCGCATCAGCGGCCGATCGAGACCAAAGACGCCGTCGCGGCCGTTAGAAATCGGATCGCTGAAGAATTTGTAACGCGTGATTTTCTCGCGGTGCTCGACCACTTCTTCCTGACCGTAAGAAAGGACCATGTCGTACAGCCGTTGGTAAGCGTTGCGCGTGACGCGCGGCTCTTTGACGACGATATCGAGATACTCGTCGAAGCTGCCTTCCCAGTTCAAAGTGCGGAACTGCTCGACATCCAGTCCGCCGGCAATCGTAGTAAAAAGGCTGCTGGGCATGGGTTTTTTCTCCAGGTAAACTTCACCGCCGAGCGCGGCGTTCGTGTTTGGCACAAATCGAATGCCAATTTAGCAATGTGCATTCTGCGCCGCTGCGCCGTCGATCCACTCGCCGCCGCCTAGCCGAACTGGTCTGTTACCCTATTGCGCTGCGGCAGTTTGGAAGCGGTGAGCACTATTGAAATGCCAAAGAATACGAGACCTTACAACAGGCTAACAATACCCTTTTGCACAAGCGCTGTCAAACATTCGGCGAACTTTGATACATATCGCGAGATGTCATGGTGTTGTCCGCTTCCATTTTTCGCACAGCCATAAAAATTTGCTGAACTCATTTCTTCGCCGCCTTCTCTTTCCCCTTTTCTTCCTTCTGTTCTTTTTCCTTCTGTTTTGCTTTCGCCTTCTCGTTCTCGGCCTTCTCCGTCTCTTTTTCCTGTTCCAGTTGCTTCGCGCGCTCTTTGAACTCGAACGCTTCCTTTCCGGTAATATCCGAACTTGTGAATGACGGGCACCAGTATTTTTCTACGTGTTCGACGACCAGATCCGTACCCTCGAAGTGATTCACCTGCGGCCGCTTTTCGTGGTTGTACATTGTGTCGGTCATGTCGCGCATCAGCGCCACGTTCTTGCCGAGCTGAACCATCTGCCGAATCGCGAACGGCCGGCCGAGCACACACATATTCAAATGCACTCCACAGAGTATGACGTTGTCGATGCCGCGCTCATTCAGCAGATTCCACGCTTCCTGGCCGTTATCGGTGATCGCGTCTTCGTCTTTGATTTCGATCGTCTTGTTCTGCCGCGTCCAAGCCTCGCGAATCGTACATTTCTCCGCGCAGTCGCAGCCCATGTCCGAATCGTCGATGGGCAGTTCCGGCTCGCGCTTGGTATCCGGATAGCACCATTTCGTGCCCCAGCGGTCGGCGGTGCTCAGCTCGATGGGAGTCTTTGCGAACTTCGCGTCCTGCGCGAGCTTGCGCTGCGGCGTGCCTTCATAGAACTTGGTAACGCTGCTCGGCGCGTGAATGATGAATACGCCCTTCTTGCGCGCATCTTTGAGCATCGCGTTCATCGGCTTGGCAAGTTCCCCGACACGTGCGGCCGCGCCTTTGCACCAGTGGTCGTCCCACATATCGCAGACGATGATGGCCGTCTTCTTCGGGTCCCACGTCTCTTCTTTTCCAACCCCGCCGAATTTTCCGTCGGCGGTTTTGAAATAGGTGTGCATATGCAGTGTCAGCATTTCGCCCCCGCAGGCGTTTCCGATCCAGACCAATAGCACCGTAGCGAGCAAACTCTTCATAACCTCATTTCCTCCGTAAAGTTGAGTACACCTGTGAGCGGTTTTCTTAAACCACGAAGAGAACGAAGAACGGCACGAAGAACACGAAGTAAATATTTTGTAATCTGTCCTTCGTGCTCTTCGTGTTTTCCTTCGTGTCCTTCGTGGTTAAAAGAATCCACCGACTTGATTTCGACATCGAATTCAGTGAAACTGTAGTACGAGATTGGAGTCCATCAATGTCCAAACAAGCTCTGCTGATTGTCGATCACGGTTCGATTCGCAACGAAGCCAACGAGATGCTCAAGGACGTCGCCGCCGCGATCCGCGCGCTGGTGCCCGGCACGCCCGTTCATTTCGCGCACATGGAATTGTGCGAGCCCACGATCGAGCAAGGTTTTGCCAAATGCGTGCAGGACGGCGCGACTGAAGTCGTGATCCATCCGTACATGCTCAGCCCCGGCCGCCACGCCACTTCGGATATTCCGCGCATGGCCGCGGAGGCCGCCGCAAAATATCCCGGCGTGAAGTTCCGCGTCACCGAGTGCCTCGGCGTCGACCGCAAGATTGCGGAACTGGTGCTGGACCGCGCGGGGATCAGCGTCGCGCAGAATGCCTAGCTTGCTGCAGCATCCTTAAACTACTTCAACACAGAGGCGCAGAGAACACAGAGGGCCACAGAGAACAGATTTTATATTTGTTTCTGATGACGCACGCTAATTTCTCCGAAAGGCAATAAATGCTCACTTCAACAGTCGCAGAATCGTTAACAACCCCGGCCGTCGCCACCGCTCAACCCGCCGCGGCTGCGAAATCTGCGCTGATCAAGAAGTACGGCGCGAAGCTGGAGGCTGACATTGCGCGCGGCGTGAAATATTGCGCGCTGGTTTGGGACTGGAAAAATTCGAGCGAGAAGGAATTCGTTGAGTTCTGCGAGAAACATTACCACACGCCTGGCAAAGAGCGGCGCCGGCTGCTGCTGCGGCTGGATGAAATTTCGTATCTCGTCGGCGGGTCGTTTGGCATGATCGCCAAGCTGACGCGGCGCGGGCTGGATATTGCAGACGAGAAGCTGACGCCCTCGGAGGAACTGCTGGGCGCGTTTTCACCGGGCACGCACCTGGAAGTGGACTACCGCACCTTCAACATCGCGGCGCTGGCGCAGCTCAATTTCGGTACCGACGACCTGACGCCGCCGAAGTCGCGCGAAGAGTGGGCGGCGCGGCGCGTCTCGCGGCTGGGCCGCACGGCGATTCCGGCGGAACTTCTCGCCGAGGCCTCGAAGCTGGGCGCCGAAGTCGATTGCTTCGTCAACAGTTTCAATATCCATCTCGACAAGATCGAATATCCGGACGCGGCGGTAAAATTTCCGAAGGACACGGTCCGCATTTCGCACTGGGGCCTGCGCGATTTCATGACCAGCCTCAACGGCCAGGAGAACGCGCTGCCGCGCCAGCGCGCGATCCGCGACATGATGCGCCGTGTCGTCGACGGCGAACTTCCGCGCGAAATCATCGATAACCCGAAGCTGCGCTGGCGGCAGGCCGACAACGCGGTGCTGGAAGACGGAAAGCAGCGGCCGTGCACGCCGACGGGCCCGTTGCGCTGGGAGAATTTCAAGAAAGTCTACGACATCCAGAGGCGCATCGATCCGCACACGCGCTACGGCAACATCATCGACAACAAATTCAAGGCGGAACGCGAAATTCCGGAAGAAAAGATCGTCAAAATTCTCGAGGACGTTCTCTCGGCGCCGGTGGCGGAAAAAGTTGCACGCTTTGTCGAGAAGCAATTGGGCCGGCCGATCGAGCCGCACGACATTTATTTCCGCCGGTTTCAGTCGGGCGCGAAAAAGACGCCGCTGAAGTTCAACATTCGCAAGCGCTATCCCAATGCTGAGTCACTGACGAAAGCGATTCCGGAAATTTTGGTGCGGCTCGGCTTCAAAAAAGAGCGCGCGAAGTGGATTGGCTCGCACATCCGCGTCGACAATTCGCGCTCGGCCGGGCACGCGTGGGGGCCGAGCACCTCGCACGACGTCGCCTTGCTGCGAGTGCGCATCGACAAATCCGGAATCAACGAAGAAGAATTCGGCACCTTCATGCATGAGCTCGGCCATAGCACCGAACAGGTGCTGACTTCGTTCGAGATGGATTACAAATCGCTGTGGGGCGTCCCGAACACGGCGTTCACCGAGGGCTTCGCCTTTACGTTTCAGGACAAAGCCGATTTCATTCTCGGACGCAAGACGGTTATCGATCAAGACGTCACGGTGCTGCAGCGCTTCTGGGAAGTGTTTGAGATCACCGGCCCGGCGCTCACGGAGATCCGCTTTTTCCATTGGCTATATGAGAACCCAAAGGCCAGCGCCGCCGACATGCAGCGCGCGATCCGACGCATCGGCGACGAAGTCTGGGCGCAGTTCTACGCGCGGATTTTCGGCAAGGAAGGCTACGGCCTGATGTCGGTGTACTCGCACATTCTGTGGTGCTCGTTCTACCTGGCCGATTACAGCATGGGCTACGTGATCGCCTACCAGGTCCGGAAATATCTGGCCTCGCGCAAATTCGCGCCCGAGATGGAACGCATGTGCGCGCTCGGCGGAATTTATCCGGAGCAGTGGATGAAAGCTGCGGTGGGACAGGAGATCAGCGCCAAGCCGTTGCTAAATGATGTGGAGAAGGCGTGCGGGAATCTGAGGGTGTGAAGCAACAATTTTCAACACAGAGGCACAGAGTACACAGAGTACACAGTGGGCCACAGAGAACGGCGAACGGAATTGAGAATTGAAGATTGAGAATTTAGAATTGTAAATTGAACGGCGGCGTGCGGCGGCATTTCAGTAATTTGAAATTCTCAATTCTCATTCTTCAATTCTCAATGCTTTTTCCTCTGCGAAACCACTTAGTTGTTGAAATTTGGATTTCAAAAAAAACCGGGCCTTTTCAGGCCCGGTAATTTTTGGTGCTTTCAGAGATCTTTGATTAATCGATCTTCTCAACTTTGATGCCTTCAGCTGAGACCACGCCGGTAACGGTAACGGACCCGACTCCTTCTTTACGCTTGGCTTCGATCTTTTCAGCAATCGCGCTATCGGCGATCAGGTTGAAGATGCGCTCGGTCGGTTCGCCGCTGCGGTGAGCGATCAGGCGGGCCACGACATCCTTTGCGCTGTCCGTTCCGCGAATCGTCATTTTGCCGCTGATCGACTCAGGTTTTCCGGAATACGTGTACTTCGGCTCAGGCGGCGTTTCGCCGGGCTTGTAAGCCTTGAAGCGGTCGTCCTTGCCTTTGAAGGCTTCGAGCAATTTCTCGATGGTCGTCTTCTTCGGATCGAAGACCACCGTCGCCGTCTTGGCGCCATCGGCGGTCGCGTCTTTCACTCCGTCCATCTTCTTAAAGTAGGTGGAAACTGCCACCGCGCAGTTGTTGCACATCTGACCGGTGATCGGCAATATGACCGTTTCGGTGCCGTCGGATGCGGGCGCGGCGGGCGCTCCCGGTGTCTTGGCCTTGTTGGGATCTGGTTTCTTCTGGGCCGCGCTGGCTGAGCCGGCCACGAGAGCCAGAGATAACAACAGACTTGCAAATCGGAATGCGTGCATGGCTTGTCTCCTTTTTGAAACCGTTTTTTGACCCCACGTTCTCCGTCAAACTTTTCGTTCGAGGCCAAAAAAAACCGCCGGGCGAAACCAGCCCGGCGGCGATGATTTCGACGTCAAGCCTTTGCCCTATTCGATTTTTTCGACCTTTATGCCTTCGGCCGAAACAACACCTGTTACAGTGACCGATCCCAAACCTTCTTTTCTCTTCGCTTCGATCTTTTCCGCCATCGCGCTGTCAGCCAGCAGGTGGAAGACGCGCTCGGTGGGTTCGCCGCTACGGTGCGAAATCAGGCGCGCGACACCGTTCTTGGGGCCATCGGGATCGCGAATTGCCATGCGACCGCTGAGCGCCTCAGGTTTTCCGCTGTAAGTATATTTCGGCTCTGGTGGCGTCTCTCCTGGTTTGTAGGCCTTGAACCGGTCGTCCTTACCTTTGAAATTCTCAAGCAGCTTATCAATCGTGATCTTCTTCGGATCGAACACTACTGTCGCTGTCTTGGCTCCGTCCGCGGTTGCGTCTTTCACTCCGTCCATCTTCTTGAAGTAGGTGGCGACCGCCACCGCGCAGTTGTTTCACATCATTCCCGTAACGGGTAGTACCGCCGTTTCGCTGCCGTCCGATGCAGGCGCCGGAGCCTTAGGCTGGTTGGGGTTGGGTTTCTTGGGCTGGCCCGCCTGAGCTGACTGTGCGACGAGCGCCAGGCAGAACAGCAGGGCCGCGAAACGGGATGCGTGCATTTGTTCGCTCCTTCGTTTTTATCGTGCGAAAAACACGATAAAGCCAAATGGCAACATTACTTCCGTGAACAATGGACGAATCGAAAGTACGTTTATTAGACGAATAATCAACAGAATCTGCTGCAATTAAAGCAGTTATGCGTTTCATTGCCTCGCTCGAATTGTCTGAATGTAACGTTACGTTCAGCGCTTTTCTGGCGGTCTTGGAGCGGCTTCGGGGATTTCTTCGTATCCTTTATTGCGCAGTGTAGTGACTGAACTCCAGATAAAGAAAAGAAACAACAACACCACCATTACGATGAAAATGATTGTCTGGCCGGAGATTTTAGATGCGGACGGCTCTGCAGGCATGTTTCACTTTCGTGTTCACGTTAGCGATTGATTCGGGAATGGGGCAGCGCCCAGCCGTCGAAAACCCGGGTGCCTTTCTTTGCGCTCTCGCCGAGGTCGATCACTTCCGTGTCGGCGGGCGGAGTGAACTCGAACAGCTTACTGTCGAGACTCTTGTCGAAGCGGACGTTGTAAACCTCGAGCAGAAGTCGCGTTTCGCCGGTGTCAATTTCCATCTTCCGCAGCATCATGTTGCTCTTTAGAAAATAAAGCCGCGCGGTTGAATCGGATTTCACGATCCATGCCACGAAGCTGCCGGGGCGCTGCTCTTTCGTCACGCCCTTCTTAAGCGTCCCTTCCAGGACGAACACGTCTTCGTCGCCCAGCTTCATCTCGGTCGGTTCGTTGTACACAAAAAGGCGCACGTCCCCGGCCTGGTCGAGCGGGTTGCGGATCGGTTCGCCGTTTCGCTTCTCGATGCTGGCAATCGCATGCTTCTGGATCACCCGTTTTTGGCCCGGCGCCACGGACTGGTCAACCATGTCGCCCCAGACTGTTTCACCGTCCCCGACGATGCGCATCGTGTTCTTAAAATTTCCGCGTTGCATCGTCTCATCGATGACGAAATGTTTTCCGTCCGGCAGGCTCTTAACGTGCGCCCTCACCGTGAGCTCGTCCAGTACGACAATCATCTCGCCTTCGATGCCCGTGGCCTTCGACATCGCCGTCTCGGCTGCTTTCAGCATCTGCTCGATCTTGATTCCACCGAGCAGCCGGCTGACGCGCATGCGAACTTCGACGTCCTTCGATTCTTTTGCTGCGGTCAGCGCTTTCTCTGCCGCTGCGCCGGCTTTTACGAGATTCACTTCGGCCGCGTTGCGCACGGCGAAATCGTCGTCGGCGAGCTGCTTCACCCAGGCCGCGATCTGGTCGGCCGACGGCTTGGAATCTTCCGTGTAAGCAGACGGGACATGCAGCACAAAAATAATCGCGCTACAGAAGATCAGGAATGATTTCACGATCAACGTTTCTCCAGTTTACGAGGGCGCTGTTTGGCTGAGATCGATTTAATGATCAGCTTGTTCTTGCCGCCTGTGCCGACCTTCCATTTTGCAATTGTCAGCGCCTGCGCAATGAAATTTTCAATTTCCGGACTGCGAATATCCGCTGCATCTTTGAGGATGACATTGCGCACCGTTTTTCCGCTGCCGCGCAGCAGTTTTTGTGGATCTTTAAACTTCGCTCCCGCAATGAAACAGAGATTCACTCCCCGCGCATACGCAGCAATCGAAAGAATGGCCTCCGATGCGCGCTCCGTCGGACCGAAGCCGATCACGAAGAAATTATAATTGTCGTAGACCAGCTCGCACGCACCCGGCAGCCGCGCGCGCAATGCCTTGTGCGAGGCCTTGATCAGCCGGCCGATCGGTGGATCAAATTTGGCGATGAAGCCGGCGAGCTGTTTTTCGGACGACAATGATTTCACTCTTTGCGGGCGCCTCTCACTCTAAATGGGGTCGGCAAAGAATTGTTGTCCAATGCCGGAGAGTTCGCAAGATTGAATTCAAGCGCGATAAACAACTATCAGTCTGCAAACTTTATCGTTTTGTTGCCGCCCTGCTTCTTGAAATAATCCAGGTACTGAGAAAGCGGCGTCATGCCGAGTTCCTTGCGATATTGATCGACTTTGTTCTTATCCTCCAACGGCAGCACGATGACTTCCGTGTTGGTCATGCTGACCTGCGAGCCGTAACGCTGCTTCTCCGCTGTGTAAAGTTTCGTGCGGTCGTACAGCAGCGCGAAGCCCTGCCCGTCGCTCAGGCGGCCGGCCTTCAGGTCCTTCTCGATTTCGGGCAGCGCGGCGATCATCAATGGCAGATCGCCGCTGTGCTGCACGATCAGGAAGGCAGCGTTCGTGGCTTCCTGACCGAAGCGCTCGGCATCGACCCAGCCGCATTCCTGAACGATCTTTTTCAGGTAGGCCGTATTGTCCTCATCGACTTTGGGCGCTTCTACGAGCCGTTTCTGGTCGGTGCGCACGGCCTGGTCTTTCACGAGACGCTCGGCCAGTTCGTTCCGGATCGCGCGAACTTTTTCCCGTTCGAGCGGCGCGACTTTTCCAAAAGCCAATGGCTTAAGCTCCATTTCGGGCGGCACCTCATCGAGCTTCTTGTATGTATTGGTTCTGTCGGGCAGCACGAGGCTGAGAGTCTTGTCCTTCAGTGTGTAAGTGGCTGAGTTCCATTGGCCCTGCGTATTGAACTGAAACTTGCCGGCGCCCTCGTGCTTCAGACGGAAGAAAAATAAACCGCCTTCCGCGCGCACGCGTATCCGTTGCGCATCAAAGCAGATCAGCTCGTCCTTTTCGGTGTGCTTCCACGCGCCGAGCAAATCTTTTTCCTGGTCTGGAGTCGCGGCTTCGCCGGCCGCAATGGCGGAGGCAGCCAGCAAGACGTGGATTGCTATCAACAAGAATCTCATTTGCAGCCCTCAATTGGATGCGATGTGACGATTAATTCGGATTAATGCTGCAGGTGATTAATCGCGCCATAAAATTGGCAGGCGCTTATTCTTCTTTGAGTTCGGCTGGGATGCTTCGCTGCACACTTTCCAAGGCAGCACGCGTGATGCCATGGTTTTTGAATAGCGATTTAAGCTGACTTTCTTCAATGATCGCGATCAGCAGATCGAGCGTCGTGACTTTATCCTTTGCGCTGTCGCGAATTCGCATCAGTGTTTTAAACATTGCAGGATCGAATGTAAACTGCGCTGGAAGCTTTCCCTCCGGTTCAGCTTTGAGAAATGCCTCAACGTCGCGTTTAAAACTTTCAATATCCGGTGTGGTCTTCAGAAGAGCGAACAGCGCCTCATTACTGTCCTTCTGAAGAATTCCCCAAAGCAGATACTCCGACCGCCAGCTTTCACGAAGATCGTTTTCCAACCGCGCTTTACCCCGACCAAATGCGTCGCGCGCTTTTTTCGTGAGCAGATGGAACATCTGTTTCCCGTCTACGCTTTCGCCTTTTCCGCCGCCGGCGCAATCACCGCGCCTTCGGCGCCGTTTGTCTTCGGAGTCTCCGGCGTCAGCTTGGCGAGGTATTCGGGCATCTCCACGCCGCCGATGTCTTTCATCACCTGCATCATCGGCGGCATTGTGCGCGCCATGTTGTGGAGGAAGTTCGAGGTCGCGTTGCCGCCGGTTCCGTTCGGACCGGTCTGGCCGTTTTCCCAGACCACGACTTTGTCGAACTTGATGTTCGAGATCGCCTTGGCTGAAGCGTCCGCCAGATTGTCGAGATGTTCGAGCATCAGGAGTTGGAAGGCCTGCTGCGAGCCGCCGCAGGCGTCGATGATTTTCTTCAAGCCTTCGCCCTTCTTGGCCAGGATCTCGTAATTGCCGCGCGCTTCTGCATCGAGCTTCGCGAAGATCGCTCCGGCTTCGGCCAGCGCGCCAATGCGGCGCTGTTCCGCAGCCGCTTCGGCTTCGACGATCGTTCTGGCCTTTTCGGCTTTTGCGGGCGCTTCGAGAGCTGCGCGACGTTCAGCCTCGACGCGTTCGGCTTGTGCGAGCGCGGCCTTGGCCATCGCTTTGTTCTGCGCTTCCTGAACCTGTGCTTCGGATTCGCGCTTCTTGATTTCAGCCAGGCGGTAGGCTTCGGCCTGTTTAACTTGCAGCTCAGCTTGCGAGGCCACGACCAGCGCCTGCGCGGCATTTTCACCAGTGACGGCCTGCGCGTTGGCGTCGGCGAGTCTGATGCGCATCTGCTGCTCGGCTTCCTTGACCTTCGAATCGCGCTCGAACTGCGCGGTCTGTTCGCCGATCTTCTGTTCCTTGTCGAGTTCGGCGATGCGCACGGCCTGCTTGCGCTGCGCTTCTTTGATCATCGCATCGCGTTCGTAAGCGGCGGTCTGTTCGCCGATCTTCTGTTCCTTTTCCATCTGCGCCAGCTTGACGGCCTGATCGCGCTGCATTTCGCGTGTGCCGATCTGCTTCTGCTTGGTGGCGCTGGAAACCTGGATCGCCTTTTCCTTATCGGCCTCGGCAACTTTCACTTCGCCCAATTTTTCCTGCTCGGCCACGTCGCCGCGCGCCTGTTGAATGGCCTGCGAGGCTGCCTTCTGTCCGATGGCTTCGATGTAACCGGATTCATCGGTGATGTCTGTGATGTTGACGTTCAGTAGCACCAGTCCGACTTTTTTCAATTCGCCTTCGAGCGAACCCTGAATGTGTTTCAGCAGCGCTTCGCGGTCGCGATTGATGTCTTCGATTCGCATCGAGGCGATGACCTGGCGCAACTGTCCGAAAATAATTTCCTGGGCCTGGTGCGTGATTTGATTGCTCATCAGGCCGAGCAAACGGATCGCGGCGTTCTGCATGATCTCGGGCTCGGTGCCGATCGCGACGGTGAAGACGCTGGGCACGTTGACGCGGATGTTTTCAATCGAGAGCGCGCCCTTAAGCGGGATTTCAATCTGCATCGGCTCGAGACTCAGGTACGCGTAGTCCTGAATCATCGGCAGAACCAGCGCGGCGCCGCCGTGAATGCATTTCGCGGTGTTGCCGCCGCCTACCTTTCCGTAGATCACCAGCACGCGATTGCTGGGGCAACGCTTGTAGCGATTGGCTATCAGAATGAAGAAGCTGAATATCGATAGCGCAATGAACAACCAGATCAGCATGCCGGCCATACCTTCGGGCATTTCGGCTGCGAGAATCAGCGGATTAAACATGTGTATCTCCAATTCCTATAAGTAGGGTGGGCTCTGCCCACCAATTTTGGATGGTGGGCAGAGCCCACCCTACGACTCCTCCGGCACGGCGGATACGGCCACAGTGTCGGGGCTGACAATGTCTACGACCACAATCTTCGCGCCGGTCGGCAACTCGCCGCTCGTGGTTACGGCCAGGTATTCCATGGTGCGGTCTTGAACGTTCAGAGTTACTTTTCCGGGCCCGCCCATTTTCGGCGGGATGGTCAGGTACACCGTGCCGGTCTTGCCCAAAGCCTGTTCGATGCGGACTGTTCCGTCTGATTGAAGCTTGTACAGAAAACTCATCATGCATCCGACGCCGAACATCGCAGCTACGCCGCCGGCCATCGAGATTGAAACAGCGAGCAGCGGCCCCAATTCACTTTTGCTTACAGCCAGGCCCGTCAGTCCGAAGAACGTTATGGCCGCGACGATTGCGCGTAACGAAAACATATGCATGAAGGGCGTATTGTGATCGCCATGCCCGCCTTGCCCGCCTTGCCCGCCATGTCCGCCGTGATCGCCATGTCCGAAGTCGTGTCCGGCATCGTGGCCAAAATCGTGTTCGCCACCCAGCCCGAGCAGGCTCAGGGTGAGCTGGCAGAGGAAGATCGTTCCTCCCACGATGGCGCAGATGACGTAAACGTCGCCCATAACTGGCTTCCTGTTTCATCCGCGGATTCGATCCGCTTCATGTATCGAAGTCAGTCTTCTACACGAAGCGAGTTAAGTCAATCGGATTCGATTTTAGCGAGGACAGTTAGAGTCCGGCTGAGGCGCCGAGTTTCATCACGACAAACGCCATGAACGGAAAACAGACGACGCCGGCAACCAAGACGCCCAATGCAAATCCGGCCATCTTCGATTTTATTCGGAATACGATGGCAAGCAGATACACGATCGCCATCGGACTGAACAGCAACGCGTAAGCAATATTTTGGTCGAAGCCCGGATGAAAATGATGAACTCCGGCTGCCAGAAGCCATCCTCCAAAGGACGCGGCACAGAGTGAAAAGAATCCGATGGCAATGCGCTGGATCCGGTCCATCGCCTGAGTATTTGCTTTTTGCACGCGTGCAGTTTCAGCATCGCAGGCAAAGCAAAGGCTTGTTCCGTCTTCCTGAACAATGCCGCCGCGGCCAATTTCCTGTTTGCATTTAAAGCATTGGGCCATTCTTAGAGTATAACGAAGCTTTCGCGCGTGCAGTGTCGCGAACGAAAAGTTTTTTAGATAATTGGACAAATGGCGCAACATCTCGCCGGAAAAATACGTCATATTAGGGATGAGTTCGCATGGGCTGCTGGGGGCTGCTCAGGTGCAATTTTTAACGCTTTTCACGCACCAACCTCATGATGTGCAAAAGTTTTCAAAATCGTTGCTGATTTCTGGTGTACTGAAGCCGTCACTACAATGTGCAGCAAAAGAAGTTTACATAATGTGCAAAAGTTTTTGCGATTGTGCAGCACGCTTTGATCGGCGAGTATCAGCTGTATAGAGAAGACACTCCAAGGCTCTGGCTGGTTTGTGCGGGGGAAGGACCTGGATGTCCGACATCAATGATACCCAGATGCCTGGCGGAGGTGCTTCGGCAACCTCAACCGGCAAGACCGGCAAGCAGCCGGCGGTCTCGCCTCCCGTTATTGCGGGCTTTGAAATCCTCAACAAAATTGGCCAGGGCGGAATGGGTTCGGTCTTCCGCGCACGCCAGATTTCGATGGACCGCATCGTCGCGCTGAAGATTCTTCCGAAGCGACTTGCGCAGGATCCCCAATTCAAAGAACGATTCCTGCGCGAGGCCCGGCTGAGCGCCAAGCTCAATCACTCCAACCTGATCAATGGCATCGAATGCGGCGAATCCGGCGGCTATACATTCTTTGCCATGGAATTTGTCGATGGCAAAACGGCCAAGCAGGTTCTGGAACAAAAGCAGCACATCGATTCAGCCGAGGCGCTCGACATCATCCGCCAGATTTCAGAAGCGCTTGCCTATGCGCATTCGCGCCAGCTCATTCACCGCGACGTGAAACCAGAAAACATCATGGTGACCAGCGCCGGGCAGGCCAAGCTCTGCGACTTGGGCCTGGCGCGCTCCATGGAAGATTCCCCTTCCGACGCGCATCTGACACAGGCCGGCCAGGCGGTGGGGACGCCATTTTACATTTCGCCCGAGCAGGCCAAGGGACTTAAAGACATAGACGTACGGACCGATATCTATTCCCTTGGCGCGACGTTCTATCATTTGCTGGCGAGCCAGCCTCCATTCCAGGCGCCAACTTCGGCCGCCGTCATGGTTAAACATTTGACTGAAACGGCGCCTGCCGTTTGTGAGGTGGCCGACGACGTGCCGGCCGAATTCGCGATGGTCGTCTCGAAAATGATGGCGAAGGCGCCGATCGACCGATACGCGGACATGGCTGCTGTCATCCGGGATCTCGACGCGCTTCGCGATGGAAAATTGCCCGCCGCCGCTGAGTTCCGCGGAAAAACGTCCTGCGCCATGCCGTCGCGCACAGCAGCCCGGCAGGGGCTTTCCGATAACAGCACTGCCTCGCGCCGCACAGCTCCAGTCGGACCCCAGACCGGGCGTTCCAAGACGAAAGTCCCAACGAAAGATTCCCCGGCTAACATGGGCATGCTGATTGGCGGAGGCGTGCTGGTCGTTCTGGTGCTCCTTTTCCTGATGAATTCAGGCAAGTCGAACAGCAACTCGAATTCAGTGGCGGAAATAAAGCGCGATTCGCAACCCGTGCCTTTGCCCAAACCCAATCCGGTTTCCGTGCCGAAGCCTGCGCCACAGATCAATCCCATTGCCAAGCCGCTGCCGACGGTAACAAAGACCACTGATCCAAGCGGATCGCCCGATACAGTGGCGCAGATTCTCAATCCTACGCCCGTAAAAAAAACCGACCCAACCGAAACGGCGACAGCTGAGAATCCGCCCAAGGTCGATCCGGCCGCAGTAAAAACAGATCCTGAAACGAAGACCGATCCGGCCACGGCGGTGAAGACGGACCCCGCAGCCACTCCGGCAGGCGATCCGCAGGCCGATCAGGCCTATTTGAAGTTCCTGGTCGAAGTAACACGAAAGGCGACGACCCTCCCCTTGTCCAAAGTCGAGAAGGAAGCGCACGATCTGGCCGCAAAGCCCGAGTATGCTCCGGGTAAAGATGTGATTGCGGCTGAGCTGAAAGATCTTGAAGCAGCCACGAAATTTGAAATTGCGGCGTTGGAAGAAATGGGCAAGAGCGCTCGCGTGCTCGATCTGCCGGCAGATCATCCAATTCGAAAGTTCGGCGGCCAGGTGAAGGTCGATAAATATGATTCGACGCGTGGATTGCAGGTGACAGTGGGCGGCGCGAACATGCAATTGAATAGCGCCACGCTTCCGCCAAAGACAATCGTCGAGTTTTCCAACACGCGCATTGGTCCGCTGGTGGCAAGTTATTACATCTACCGCGGTGACAAAGCCGAAGCACAGAACCTGATCAAGGTCATGAATCCGCAGGATCGCCCGCCGCTGGAACGCAAAATCGAGCTGCTCAAGACAGGCGACGCTGAGCTTTCGGCGCGCGCAGCTTACACCAACCTTCTGGGTCTGAAGACGGCCAAAAAATGGAAGGAATGCCAGGACGGGATCTCAGCTTTCGAGAAGAACTTCGCAGAAACGGCCGTTGCGCTGGAGAAGAAAGAGGAGCTCGCTGCACTGAAGGACCTGGTCGAAGAAATGCTCAACCCGCTGGCCAAGGTTTTTTTCGCAAAGACGGCAAAGCAGCTGCCCGATGGCTTCATTGAATTGACGTACGATTTCAGCACACCACAGCAAGCGCAGGCATTTGCCTGCGAACATGACAAGCTGACCATTGAGGACGGCCGGCTGCATGTGCCGGCTGGCGGCGGCGAGTTTGCAATGGCGCGATTCATTGCGCCGATTGTGGAATTGCGCCATCTCGACACGACCGGCAAGACACTCAGCGACGCGCCGCGCCTGGGGATTTATTTCATTCCGCCGGGGACAAACATGACAGACCTGTCCCGTGTTCCACGCTGCGCATTATTTCGAGCGAATCACCTGGCTCAATTGCTCTTCTGGCAGAACGCCAATGCCCGCGGCCAGAATTTCATGGGCAGCCAGTCGCAGAATTGGACCAGCGATTTGACCTTCGCTTTGGATGTGAAAGACGAAGGTGCAGTCTGGACAGTGGGCGGTGAAGAACTCAAGCCGGTGAAATTGCCCAAAAGCGCCATCGGCGGAAATTTCGCGCTTGTCAGCCGAGATGGCGATCATAGCTGGACAGATTTCAAGATTATCTTCAAGACCGATCCGGCATGGATCGCGCAGCAGCGAGCAAAGAAACCGGATAATAAATAAGCTCGTTCGCTCGCCGTTTTTGCTCAACCAACCAGCGTCTTCACATGCGCGCCCGCGGCGCTGGCGAGACCTTCGAGGCTGTAGCCGCCTTCGAGAACCGAGACGAGATGGCCGTTGCAGTATTCTTTGGCCAGGCTAAGCATCAGCTTCGTCAGCTCGACGAATGCGTCGTCGTCGAGCGTAAATTTTCCGAGCGGATCGCCCTCGCGCGAATCGAAGCCCGCGGAAATCATCACCAGCTCCGGCTTGAACTTTTTCATCGCGGGAAGCAGCTTGTCCTGAAAAGCTTCTTCGACAATTTCTTTGTGGCCAGAGCCTGCGGCGAAGGGGCAATTCAACGTCGCCCCCAGTCCTTTGCCCGCGCCGGTCTCGGCGGCTTTTCCGGTGCCCGGATACCAAGGCGACTGGTGCGTGCTGAAGAAGAACACGCTCTCGTCCTCGTAAAAAATATCCTGAGTGCCGTTGCCGTGATGCACGTCCCAGTCGGCGATCAGGACTTTGCCGACTTTATGTTTGCTCTGCGCATACCGCGCGGCAATGGCGATGTTGTTGAAGACGCAGAAGCCCATGCCCTGCGTCGGCCGCGCGTGATGGCCGGGAGGGCGAACGACGCAGAAGGCGTTGGGAACTTTGCCATCGATCACAGCGTCCACGGCGTTGAGAACTCCGCCGGCCGCTTTCACCGCGATGTCGTACGATTTTTCGCAGACCGAGGTGTCACCCGTGCTGAGCTGCTTCGCGCCCGATTGAATGTCGCGCTTCGCCGTCGCGATGTACTTTTCTTCGTGACAGAGCGCGATCTCGGCTTCGGTCGCCGCGCGCAGATCGATCTTCACGAGCTTCTCGTCGAGGCCCGCGGCCTTCAGTCCCTTTATAACCGCATCGAAGCGCGCGGGCTGCTCGGGATGGCCTTCGCCGGTGTCGTGTTCCTTGAAGACGGCGTCGGCGACCAGTCCGGTGCGTTTCATGGCTTTGTCCTTCTCGTCAGAATGCGCGCAGGCGCTCGCCAACGCGAGGCTTGAAGCTGTCAGAAAATTGCGGCGCGTGGTCATTTCTCAGCCACCCCACTTCAACATGCCATTCGAATCCACGCTCCACTTTCCGCGCTCAACGGCATCCAAAAACGTGCTTAGCAATTCATCGAGGCTGTCGTAAGAAATCGGCCTGTCAGCGTCCTCATGCCAGAATTCGATCAACTGTCCAGGTTTGCCGCCGACTCCCTTCAAATCCAGGCACACATTGTTTCCTCCGCCGTCTTCCAGAAAAGGAATCCAGTGCGTGTTCCACAGCGCGCCTTTGAACTCGCCCTTGGCCTGCATCTCATTCATCGAGGCCCGCAGACCCAGCGCGTCTTCCAGACTCATTAAGCTCCAGTTGTCCAGGAAGCGCTCGAACGGCCCACCGTCACCCTCGCCATTTCTCCATTGGAAGAGTTCGGCAAGACGCGGTGGCAATACTACGCCCGCCTTCTTTTCGGCTTTCTGAATTGCTTCGCGTGAAATGCCCGGGCGCAATTTCTTGTAAAAGAGCGGGCGTTGTTCGCGCAGCCAGCGGTCCAGGCGCCCGATCAGGGCGCCGGCCGGGAGCGGACTTTCCGCAGAAGCGGCAACGGGTTTCTTCCCGCGCATCGATGGCGAAACTTCGGCGAATCCCGCGCGCAATTTGGCGTGAATCTGCGCATCGCTCGATTCGATGGCTTTTTCCGACGAACCGCACGTTTGCAGTTCCGGCGCAATCGAGTTTTCGTCCTGCATTGCCCCCTGGCGGACTTCAAGAAGCCCGCCTGAACGCTTGACTTCGAAGAAGCGCGCCACACCGTTCTCGCTGCCCTCGAATCTGCGCCAGGGACGCGGTTCGTATTCCTGAATCGCGCCGCGCGAAAACGCATCTTTGAATCCTTCGGCGCGTTTGGCCGCTGCCATTTTCTTGAATTCGTCGTGGGCTTGCGAAACGCTCTCGAACAATTTGCTTTTGCACAGCGGCATTTGGCCTTCCGTGCCGGATTTCCAGCCTAGAAGCGGGCCGTCTTGTTCGATCTCCCAGCACTCCACGACTTTGCCCGCGGCCTTTTCAAAGCCCAGCACGCGCCGCGATGGAAACTGCGGATCGGTCAGCGCTGCCGGAAGCACCGGCATTGCGGCCTCCACCGGAGCGCCGGAAGGCTCGTCTTTGACGACGACAAATCCCTTGGCGATGCGCTCTTCTACTAGGCGATCCACCTCGCGCGCTGTTTTCTGCGGCGTATCCAGAGTCTTTGATTGTGTTGCGCCGGTAGTGCCGAGCTTTCCCCAGCGCATGGTGTACGTTGCGCCGCTTTGTTCCACTTCCCAGAATCGGTCCGGATTTTTCGCGGGAAATTCGAGTCGTCGCATAGCGCTTCCGTTCAAGAAAAGTCAGTGTTGGAGTAGAATTTCAGATATAGCGTCACACGAAATGAAATCCACGAAATTCCGCCTGCTACGATCTTGGAAAATAAGGCCAGGCGTCGGACTTGCCTGCGAAAGTCCGCTTTGCAATGAACAGTTTCCATTTGCGTATGTCGCTCGGCTTTGCGAAGCGTTGCTGCCGTCGCATTTCGTAATTCAATTGTTCTTCGTCGCATGCGGCTTTGAAACGGCACAACGCAGAGTCCAGCGACTCACCTTCTAAAAGATTTACGCGAATCATTGATTGGCCGTTTGACCACGGCGATGGACGAACTCGCTGAGTATGCATTTAAGATTCTTGATTGCCAGGAATTTCTTAAACTTTCACCCTAACGACTACGGATGAGCGTGGTATATAAATGTACTACAAGAATGTGGGGCCACATTAATGAAAAAGTTACTTCAAGGGTCGAGTCTTCTGGTGCTGGCCGCGTTCGGCGCCGCGGCGTCTGAAATTCCCGACAAAATCGATTTCGTCAAACATGTGCAGCCCATCTTTGCGGCCTCGTGCAATAAGTGCCATGGTCCCGAAAAACAGAAGGGTGAGCTGCGCCTCGATTCCAAAACACTGGCGATGAAGGGCGGCCAGACCGGCAAGCTCATCATTCCGAACAACAGCAAAGAGAGCCTCCTAATTCAGCGCGTGCTCGGCGTAGGTGAAGATCCGCGCATGCCGATGAAGGCCGAGCCGCTCAAGCCCGTCGAGATCGGAATTCTGAAAGCCTGGATCGACCAGGGCGCGGTGTGGCCCGATTCGGCCTCCGTGGCCGACGCGAAAATCGAGAAGCACTGGGCATACGTGAAGCCGAATCGGCCTGTCGTTGCCAAAGCTTCAAATCCAAACTGGGTGCGCAACCCGATCGACAATTTTGTTATCGCGCGACTCGATAAAGAGGGACTCAAACCCTCGGCCGAAGCCTCGCAGGAGACTTTGCTGCGCCGTGTGACGCTGGACCTGACCGGATTGCCGCCGACGCCTGCTGAAATCGATGCGTTTCTCGCCGACAAAAGCAAAGACGCGTACGAGAAAGTCGTCGACCGGCTGCTGGCTTCGCCGCGCTTCGGTGAACGCTGGGCGCGGCAGTGGCTCGATCTGGCGCGCTATGCCGACAGCAACGGCTACGAAAAAGACAACCGCCGGCAGATGTGGATGTATCGCGACTGGGTGATCGGCGCACTGAACCGCGATCTGCCGTACGATCAATTCAGCATCGAGCAGATCGCCGGCGACATGATTCCCGGCGCCACGCCCGATCAGAAAATCGCGACCGGCTTTCATCGCAATACGATGACCAACGAAGAGGGCGGCGTCGATCCGGCCGAGGCGCGCTACGAAGTCGTCGTCGATCGCGTCAACACCACCGGCGCGGTGTGGCTGGGCACGACGATGGCCTGCTGCCAGTGCCACAACCACAAGTACGATCCGTTCACGCAGAAGGATTTTTACGGCATGTACGCGTTCTGGGAAAATTGCGATGAGCCGGCCTTCAAGCGCCCGTCGCCCGAGCAGGAAACGAAGCGCAAGGAGATCGAAACGCAGATCGCGAGCCTGGAAGCGTCGCTGAAGCAGGACACGCCCGAGCTGGCCGCGGCGCAGGCGGAGTGGGAAAAGACCGCCGGCGTGGTGAGCTGGACGCCGCTCGATCCGGAGTCGCTCAAGTCCGAATACGGCGCCACGCTCACTAAAGGAGCGGACGGCATCGTGACGCCGAGCGGGACCAATCCGGACAAAGACTCGTACGTCGTCGTCGCGAAAACCAAAGTCAGCGGCATTACCGGTCTGCGGCTGGAACTTCTCCCAGAAAACGGCGGAACCTGCGGACGGCCCGGCAACGGAAATTTTGTGCTCACTGAAATCAAGCTGAAGAACAACGCCGGAACCAATCCTCAGCAGATCGTGCTGCGCAATGGCGTCGCTGATTTTTCGCAGCAGGATTGGCCGGTGGCTAACAGCGTGGACGGAAAGTCCGAGACTGGTTGGGCCATCTCCCCAGAGCTCAACAAACCGCACACGGCCGTGTGGGAAACGGCCAAGCCGATCACGCACCCAGGCGAAACGACGCTGACGATTACGCTCGAACAGCTCTCGCCGCACGCGCAGCACAACATCGGGCGCTTCCGGCTCTCCGTGACCAGCGACAAAAATCCAAGCCTGCAGTCGATGCCCGAAGCGGTGAAAGCGGCGCTGGCCGTGGCCGCCGACAAGCGCACGCCCGAGCAGAAGAAAGCCATCGGCGAATATTTCCGCGCCACCGCGCCGCAGCAGAAGGAGATCACCAGCAAAATCGCGCAGCTCAAGAAATCGCTCGATGTGGGCAACATGCCGACGACGCTCGTTTTCCAGGAGCGCGCCAGCAAAGACCGGCCGAAAGCGCCGATCCGCATTCGCGGAAATTTTTTGAATCCCGGCGAAGTGGTTCAGGCCAACACTCCCGGCGTGCTCAATCCGCTGCCCGCGGGCGAGCCGGTCAACCGCATGGCGCTGGCGAAGTGGCTGGTCAGCCCCGAGAACCCGCTTGCGGCGCGCGTTCACGTCAACCGCATCTGGGAACAGTATTTCGGGCGCGGCATCGTCGAAACGATGGAAGATTTCGGCTCGCAGGGCGAGCGCCCCAACAACGCCGAGCTGCTCGATTGGCTCGCCACCGAATTCATGCAGCCGACTGAAGGGCCGATCAAGACCGCGTGGAGCCAGAAAGCGCTGCACCGCCTGATCGTCACTTCCGCCGCGTACCGCCAAGTCTCGAAAGTGACGCCGGCGCTGATCGAAAAAGATCCGTACAACAAGCTGCTCGCTCGCGCGCCGCGGTTCCGCCTGGAAGCCGAGATGATTCGCGATTGCTCGCTCGCGATTTCGGGACAGCTCAGCACAAAGATGGGCGGGCCGAGCGTCTTCCCGCTGCAGCCCGAAGGCATCTGGAACATTCCGTACAGCGGCGATCGCTGGACGACGAGCGCCGGCGAAGACCGCAACCGCCGCGGCATCTATACGTTCTGGCGGCGCAGCGCGCCATATCCAAGCATGGTCACATTCGATGCGCCCAGCCGCGAATTCTGCACCGTCCGACGCGTACGCACCAACACACCGATGCAAGCGCTGACGACGCTGAACGATCCGGCCTTCTTCGAGGCCGCCAAGGCCCTCGCGCGGCGCATGATCGGCGAAGGCGGCGCGGAAGCCAAGGCCCGCGTCACGCTTGGCTTCCGTCTCTGTACCGCGCGAATGCCGAAGCAGTTGGAGATCGACAAGTTGTTATCGCTGTACACCCAGAACGTTGAAAAGTTCAGGACCGATGCCGCCGCGGGCAAAGCTGTACTTAAAGGAGAGAAGGTGGCCGACCCGGAAATCCCCGAGCTGGCCGCGCTGACGCTGGTGTCGAACGTGCTGCTGAACCTGGATGAGACGCTGACGAAGGAATAACGGATTTTTACCACGGAGATCTCAGAGGACACAGAGAAAGAAAAAATCGAAAGAGCTGTTCTCCGTGAGCTCTGTGATCTCTGTGGTGAAAATAGTCGCCGAAACGGAAAATCGTGAGGTTTGAACCATGACCGAACAAGAGAAGCTTGCCGCAATCACGCGGCGCCACTTTTTTAAACAGGGCGGACTCGGCATCGGCGCGATGGCGCTGGCAGGGTTGATGAATGGCACGCCGGCGCTCGCCGACGAGCGCGCCAATCCGCTGGCGGTCAAGCCGCCACATTTTGCGCCGAAGGCGAAGAACATCATCTATTTGTTCATGGCCGGTGCGCCGTCTCAGATCGATCTGCTCGACAACAAGCCGAAGCTGGTTGAGCTCAACGGTCAGAAAATTCCGGAAGACATTATCAAGGGCGAGCGCTTCGCGTTCATCAAGGGCGTGCCGAAGCTGCTGGGTTCGCCGCACGCGTTCGCGAAGCACGGAAATTCGGGCCAGGAAATTTCGGCGCTGCTGCCGAATCTCGCCGGCATTGCCGACGATGTCGCGATCATCCGCTCGATGCAGACGACGCAATTCAACCACGCGCCCGCGCAGATCATGATGAACACAGGGCACCAGATCATCGGCCGGCCGAGCATGGGATCGTGGATGACCTACGGCATCGGGAGCGAAAGCAAAGACCTGCCCGGCTTCATCGTGCTGCTTTCCGGCGAAAACAATCCCGACGGCGGACGCTCGTGCTGGTCGAGCGGCTTCCTTCCGACCGTTTATCAGGGCGTAGAATTCCGCTCGAAGGGGGATCCGGTTCTGTTCGCTTCGAATCCCGACGGCGTCAGCAACGACATCCGTCGCAAGCAGCTCGATGTGCTCGGCGATCTGAACCGCATGCATCTGGAGGACGAAGGCGACCCGGAGATCACCACGCGCATCGCCGCCTACGAGATGGCTTACCGCATGCAAAGCAGCGTGCCGGAGCTGACGGACACGTCGAAGGAGCCGAAAGAAGTCCAGGAGATGTACGGCGTCGAGCCGGGCAAAGCGTCGTTCGCAAACAATTGTCTGCTCGCGCGGCGCCTGGTCGAACGTGGCGTGCGCTTTGTCCAGCTGTATCACCGCGGCTGGGATCATCACGGCGAGCAGAAAGCCAAGGACCTGATGACCGGCTTGCCGCAGCTCTGCCGAGAAACCGACAAGGCAGGCGCGGCGCTGGTGAAGGACCTGAAGCAGCGCGGGCTGCTCGACAGCACGCTCGTCATCTGGGGCGGCGAATTCGGCCGCACGCCGATGAACGAAGAACGTGGCGGATCGAAGTTCCTTGGCCGTGACCACCACCCGCGCGCGTTTTCGATTTGGATGGCCGGCGGCGGCATCAAGGGCGGCGTGACCGTCGGCAAGACCGACGAGCTTGGTTACAACGTCGCCGAGGAGGCCGTGCACGTTCACGACCTGCACGCGACCGTGCTTCATTTGATGGGCATGGACCACACGAAGCTGACGTACCGTTTCCAGGGCCGCGACTACCGGCTTACTGATGTGTTCGGCAATGTGGTGAAGAAGCTGCTGGCATAATTGCTAGTGGACGGGGCTCTCAGCCCCGTCAAAATATTCCTGTAATGAATTGCCTCCCTGGGCGTCTATGGTCGTGAAAACCCTTGGAGATCAACCATGTCTAAGCTCGTTCCAATACTGCTTGGTCTGCTTATACTTTCTCCCGCATGCCGGGCAGAAGACAAGAAGGCCGCAAAAGAAGAAGTCGTGCGCAAGTTCGCGACCGCGTTCTTCTCCGAGAACAAAAAGGATCTTCTCGAGCTCTCCTCAGACCAGCTCCAAATGGATTTTCAGAAGTATTTCTGGATCAAGGAACACATGACTGGCGCAAAGAGCGAAGCGCGCGAGTGGAAGGGCAAGATCGAGATCGTGGGCTCGCGCCGCGAAAAAATCATCGCGACATACGTCAATCTCACTGAATCGGATGAAGACGTATATGAGATTGCCGTCGACGGAAAGCATTACAAAGTTGGCGTGGACGACAAGTTGAAGGTGATTCTATTCAACGACGCCGAGAAAAAAGCCGCGATCGCACCCTAGAACGCGCAGCCTTCGCCGCTTGAATCAAATCAGAACCGCGCCTATCATCCGCAGGAGCACACTTTTGAGGCGACTGCATGAAAATTCTGGTGACGGGCGGGGCAGGGTACCTGGGTTCGATTCTCTGTGAGCACCTCCTGCGCGCCGGGCATTCGGTTCACGTCGTTGACAACCTGATGTTCAATCAGCGAACGCTCCTTCATTTGTGCGCCGACACGAATTTCAATTTCACCCGCGGCGATGCGCGCGACGAGAAGCTGATTGCCAGGCTGGTCAAGGACGCCGACGTGATCATCCCGCTGGCCGCGCTGGTCGGCGCTCCGGCGTGCGACCGCGATCCGTGGACGGCGAAGTCCCTCAATTTCGACGCGGTTAAAATGATTAACAAGATGCGCAGCCCGAAGCAGCTCTGCATTTACCCAACCACTAATAGTGGCTACGGCACGAAGTCGGGCGAACAGTACTGCACCGAGGAGACGCCGCTCGAACCCATCTCACTGTACGGCCAGACCAAAGTCGATGCCGAGGCCGAAGTGCTGAATTCGCCGAACTCCATCACGCTGCGCCTGGCCACGGTGTTCGGACTTTCGCCGCGCATGAGGCTCGATTTGCTCGTCAATCATTTTACCTACGCGGCGCTGACCGATGGCTACCTTGTGATTTTTGAGAAAGATTTCAAACGCAACTACATCCACATTCGCGATGTCGCCGACTGCTTCCTGCACTGCATCGCCAATGCTCCGAAAATGATCGGCCGCACGTTCAACGCGGGCCTCGACGACGCTAACCTGTCGAAGGCAGAGCTTGCGCAGGAGATCAAAAAGCACCTGCCGAACTTTTTCATTCATTACGCCGAAGTCGGTAGCGATCCGGACAAGCGCAACTACATCGTCAGCAATAAGCGTTTGCTCGAAGCGGGCTTCAAGGCCAAGCGCTCGCTGAGCGACGGCATCCAGGAACTGCTCAAAGGCTACCGGCTGCTGGGACGCTCGCCGTTTAAGAACGTATAACGGAATTTCTTTCCGCATGTCCGACCTCGGTTCCACCACCGCAGTCATCCTCGCCGGCGGCCTCGGCACGCGGCTGAGCACGGTCGTGGCTGAAAAGCCAAAGGCGCTGGCGCCGATTCTCGGCCGGCCGTTCCTCGCGTTTCTTTTCGATCGGCTAATCGCTGCGGGCGTGCGCCGCGCGGTGATCTGCACCGGGCATAAAGCCGGCATGATCCGCGACGAATTCAAAGCGCAGTACCGTTCGCTGAACGTGGAGTACTCGCAGGAGACCCAGCCGCTCGGCACGGCCGGCGCGATCAAGCTGGCCCAGCCGCTGATCGGAAACTCGACGGCACTTGTTTTGAATGGCGATTCAGTCTGCGACGTCGATTTCGGCGCGTTTGCGCATTTTCACCGCGCTAAAAAAGCGCCGGCCTCAATGGTGCTCGTCGAAGTGCCCGACGCCTCGCGCTTCGGCCGAGTTGACGTTGCCGCCGACGGCGCGCTGCTCGCGTACCATGAAAAATCACCGGAGCCGCGGCCCGGCTGGATCAACTCGGGAATTTATCTGCTCGAACCGCGCGTCATTGATTCCATTCCTGCCGGCCGAGCCGTGTCCATCGAGCGTGATATATTTCCGCAATGGATCGGAAAAGGCCTGTATGGATTCTGCTGCCGCGGGCGGTTCATAGATATTGGCACGCCCGAAAGCTACCAGCAGGCCGAAGTGTTCTTTGGAAAACCAGCGTCATGAAGCCCTTCGTGGTACTCGATCGCGACGGCACTATTATCGTCGAGGAGGTGTACCTGTCCGACCCGGCGAAGGTGGCGCTGTGCGTCAACGCCGGCGAGGGCCTCAAGCGCATGGCGCAGCTTGGCTGGGGCCTCGTGGTGATCAGCAATCAGAGCGGCGTGGGGCGAGGGTATTATGATGACGCCGCCGTCGCTCGCGTCAATGCGCGCATGAACGAGCTGCTCGCGCAATTCGGCGTGAAACTCGACGGAATTTATTACTGTCCGCACAAGCCTGAGGACGACTGCGCCTGCCGCAAGCCCAGGCCGGGCCTGCTGCATAAAGCCGCCGCCGAGCACTGTTTCAATGTACATACCTGTGTGGTCATCGGCGATAAGGTTTGCGACGTGGAACTGGGAAATGCGGTCGGCGCCACTTCGATCCTCGTGCAAACAGGCTATGGCGCTCAATTAATAGATAGCCAGCGCAGCCTTGCCCGTTACAATGTGGCTGATCTGTCAGCGGCTGCCGAATTGATCGAGCAACGGGTGAAATTGAATGAAGGAGCACCGTAGAGCATGATCATCAGTCGCACTCCTTTCCGGCTCTCCTTCTTCGGTGGCGGCACCGATTACCCCGGCTGGTTCAAGGAACACGGCGGCGCAGTGCTGGCGACCTCAATAAACAAATATTGCTATCTGACCTGCCGCCATCTGCCGCCCTTCTTCAAGCACAGCACCCGCGTCGTTTACTCCAAAATCGAAAACGTCGAGACCATCGATCAGATCATGCATCCGGCCGCTCGCGAAATTCTGCGGCTCCTCAAAATCGAGCGCGGCGTCGAGATCGATCACGTCGGCGATCTTCCGGCCCGCAGCGGCATCGGTTCCAGTTCCGCATTCACCGTCGGACTGCTACATGCGCTCTACGCGCTGCAGGGCGTGATGCCCAACAAACACCGCCTCGCCGTAGAAGGAATCAAGGTGGAGCAGGAGATTCTCAAGGAAACGGTCGGCTGCCAGGACCAGGTGATGACCGCTTACGGCGGTTTCAATCACGTCGTGTTCCTGCCGAACGGCGAATTTTCGGTGCGACCTATAACGCTTTCATCGCGGCGCACTGAAGACTTGAACGATCATCTGATGCTCTTTTACACCGGCATCGAACGCACGGCGTCGACCGTTGCCGCGTCATACGTGCCCAATATCAACGACAGCAAGCGCCAGCTTCGGATCATTTCGGATCTGGTTAACGAAAGTATTTCTGTGCTCAACAGCGGCAGCGATTTGAAGCAATTCGGCGAGCTGATGCACGAAGCCTGGATGGCCAAGCGCAGCATGAGCGCCAAGATTTCCAATTCCACCGTCGACGAACTTTACAATACAGCGCGAGAAGCCGGGGCCGTGGGGGGCAAGCTCACCGGCGCGGGCGGTGGCGGATTTCTGTTGCTGTGCGTTCCGCCCGACCGGCGCAAAAAAGTCCGCGAAAAGCTCAGCCATTTGATTCACGTGCCCTTCAAATTTGAATTTGCCGGCAGCCAGATCATCTTCTTTGAGCCGCAGGAAAATTACTCTGCGAGCGCCGCCATGGTGAGCGGACTGCATCCGCCGGTGCTGGTTCCAGACAAGGACGTGGCCAGGGCATGACCGAACGGTCTGAGCGGATCTACAGAGACCTGTACCGCATTCGGCGCGTCGAAGAAGAAATCGCGCGCGCTTATCCCAGCGATAAGATCAAAAGCCCGGTGCATCTGTCGATCGGCCAGGAAGCCGTTTCGGTCGGCGTCTGCCAGGCGCTCGAAGCGAACGACATTGTTTTCGGTACCTATCGCAGCCACGCGCTATATCTTGCCAAGGGCGGCGACCTGAAAGGCATGATCGCGGAGCTTTATGGCAAGCAGACCGGTTGCTGCAAAGGCAAGGGCGGCTCGATGCATCTGGCCGACGTCGCGCATGGCGTGATGGGAACTTCCGCTGTCGTCGGCACCACGATTCCTCCCGCGGCGGGCTACGCGTACGCCATGAAATTGCGAAAAGAACCGCGTATCGTCGCTTCGTTCTTTGGCGATGGCGCGACCGAAGAGGGCGCGTTCTGGGAGACAATAAACTTCGCCGCGCTAAAACGCCTCCCGCTGCTATTTGTCTGTGAAAACAATCGCTACGCCATCCACGCCGCTCAGAATACGCGCCAGCCAGCGGACAATATTGTCGAACGGGTTCAGTCATTCGGAATTCAGGCTGAGCGGCTTGCCGACAACGACGTGATGGCGATTTACGAGCGGGCGAAGAGTGCGGCGAACTCAATTCGCAATGAGAAAGCCGGTCCCGTCTTTCTTGAATGCATGACGTACCGCTGGCGCGAACATGTCGGGCCGAACGATGACTTTAATCTCGGCTACCGGACCGCGCAGGAAGCCGAGCCCTGGATCAAGAACGATGCGATGAAACGCATCGGCGACACGCTCGCCGAAAATTCGCGCAAACGCATCGAAGCCGACGTTGAGAGTGAAATCCGCGAGGCCTTCGCGTTCGCGGAAGCGAGCCCCTGGCCGGATGCGTCGGAAATGTTCCGCTACGTGAGCAAAGAGGATTGAATGCAGCAGCGCGAGCTCACTTATCCGCAGGCGATTTGCGAAGCCACTGAGCAGTCCATGGCCGCCGATCCCTCTGTGCTGCTGTTCGGTCTTGGCGTCGACGACCCCAAGGCGATTCTGGGAACAACCAAAGGCCTGCTCGAAAAATTCGGTCCGGGCCGCATCTTTGATACGCCGCTTTCGGAAGACGCGATGACTGGCGTCGCCATTGGTCTCGCTCTCGCCGGAATGCGCCCGATTCATGTGCACATCCGCATGGATTTTCTGATGCTGGCCATGAATCAGCTCGTGAACATGGCGGCCAAGTCGCATTACATGTACGGCGGTCAGGAAAATGTGCCGCTGGTCGTGCGCGCGATCATTGGCAAAAGTTGGGGTCAGGGCGCGCAGCATTCGCAGGCGCTGCACAGCTTTTTCATGCACGTGCCCGGAATTAAAGTTGTCGCGCCCGCGACTGCTTACGACGCAAAAGGCTGTCTCAACGCAGCGATCCGCGACAACAATCCGGTGTTGTTCGTCGAACACCGCATTCTTTATTTTCTAAAGAGTCACGTGCCGACTGAGACTTATGTTGTCTCGCCGGGAAAAGCCCGCCGTGTAACGGAAGGCAGCGACGTGACCATCGTCGGCATCTCGCACATGCAGCTCGAAGCCTACCGCGCCCAGATTTATCTGCAGGAAATGGGCATCAGCGCCGAAGTCATCGATCCGATCTGGCTTGCGCCACTCGACATGAGCACCATTATCGAATCGGTTCGCAAAACGCGGCGGCTCTGCGTGGTCGACAACGGCTGGCTGACATGTGGCGCCAGCGCCGAGATCGTCGCAAGCGTCTGCGAGGCGCTGCAGGGCGAAAAAATTCAGGTTCGCCGCATGGGCTTTGCGCCATCGCCGTGTCCGCCAACACCGCCGCTTGAAGATTTGTTTTATCCCAACGCACGCACAATCGCTTCGGCCGTGCACGCAATGGTAAAGGGCGTTGAGAAACTCCCGGCTGAGCGCAACGATTTGAAATCGGCTGAATTCAAGGGGCCATTCTGAAATGAGCCGCTTCAATTGGCCCCTGATGCACAACAATATCACGCGTGCCGACGCCGACGCGGTGAAAGACTTTCTCGGCGTTGGCGAAGTTCCTATTCTCACGCAGTCGAGCAACGTGCGGGCGTTCGAGCAGGAATGGTCGGAGTGGCTGGGAGTGAAATACAGCGTCCTGGTGAATTCCGGAGCGGCCGCGAATCTCTTGACGCTCGCAGCGCTGAAATGGGCTGGCGGCGGCGGCGAAATTATCGTTCCGACGCTGACATGGGTCTCCGATATCGCCGCGGTAATTCAGAACGGATTCACGCCGGTTTTCGTCGACATCGACCCGCGCACGCTGGGAATGGATGTGCAGCAGGTCTTCGAAAAGATCACGCCGCGCACGCGCGCAATTTTTCTAACGCACATTCTTGGATACAACGCCCTCACTCAACCGCTGATCGATGGCCTGCGCGCGCGCAACATTCCGCTGATCGAAGATTGCTGCGAATCGCACGGTGCGACGTTCATGGGCCGCAAGATCGGAACGTATGGCCTGATCTCGAATTTCTCGTTCTACTACGCGCATCACATGAGCACCATCGAAGGCGGCATGATCTGCACCGACGACAGGGAGTATTACGAACGCTTTCGAATGCTGCGTTCGCACGGCATGGTGCGCGAAAGTTCTTCGAGCGAGCTCAAGGACAAGTACGCGCGCGATTTTCCGGACCTGAATCCGGATTTCATCTTCGCATACCCGGCATACAACATGCGAAGCACCGAGATCAATGCCGTGATCGGCCGTTCGCAGCTCAAGCAGCTCGATGCCAACAACGAACTTCGCCGCCGCAATCTCGACGTTTTCCTCAAGAACCTGGATCGGAAAAAATATTTCACGGAATTCGCCGTCGAGGGAAGCTGCAACTATGCATTCACTCTGGTGGTCCGCCAGCCCAACGAAATTTTGCGCGACAACGTGATGACCGCGATGCGGCGCGACGGCGTTGAATTCCGGCGTGGCACCTCCGGCGGCGGAAACCAGTTGCGCCAGCCGTACCTGAAAGAAATTACGCGCGGCATCGACATGAAGAAGGAATTTCCGCGCGTCGACCACATCCATTTCTTCGGCTTCTACATCGGCAATTATCCCGCGCTCGAGCCCGCAAAGATTGTAGAATTGTGCGAGATGCTGAACGGGCTGTCAGAGACCGAACGAATTAAGAATTAAAAAGTAAAAATGAATAGAACGGCAGAGTCCCGGCGTTGTTCCTTTCGATCGTGCGCTTCGACTGTTCGCAACTTGACTAATAACTTGACTTATACTGGACTTGCAGCTTGAGTATAACTTGACTGATAAGTTGACTTATGCTGGACTTACAACGTGACTTATACTTGACTAATAACTTGACATATACTTGACATGGAGATAGACTTTGCCCATGGCGTATATTCCTCTATTCACCATCACTCCGCTTCTGCTCTCCGAAGTGGAGCGCGTGGCGTCGTTGCGCGAACGGATTCAAGAGGCCGTGGTGCAGCTGGCCTGGATTCCCGCGCTGCAGAAGGACACGCGCACGCGCAACGTCCACGCCTCGACAGCCATCGAGGGCAATCCGCTGACGCTCGAGCAGGTGCGCGCCCTTGAGGAGGGCCGCGAACTTTCGGCGCCCGGCCCGCGCAGCGAGCGCGAAGTGCTCAATTATTTTGCCGGGCTGCGCTATGTCGAAAAAAATGCCACCCGCAAAACTCTGCGGCATGCGGACATTCTGCAACTGCACCGCATTCTGGCCGGGGACGTAATGGATCAGGGCGAGGCCGGACGATACAGGACAATTTCCGTGCGGGTTGGAGCCTACCGGCCGCCCGCCGCCGACGCCGTTTCGGGGCTGATGTTCGAACTTCTCGAATGGTGGAACACGTCCTCGAAAGAGCTTTCGCCGGTGCTCAGTTCCTCAATTCTGCATTACCGCTTCGAAGCGATTCATCCATTCGCGGACGGCAATGGGCGCACCGGCCGCGCGATCGCCTTGTGGGAACTTTACCGGCGCGGCTTCGACACCCATCACATCTTTTCGGTGGACGAATATTTCTGGGAGAACAGGCCCAAATACTATGCCGCGTTGCAAGCGGTTCGGCAGGAGGGGGATGACTTGAGCGCGTGGCTGGAATATTGCGCCGCGGGCCTGCGGCAGACGCTCGAGCGGGCTTGGATGCGGATTCAGACTTTGCAGGTGAAGTCGCCGAAAAAGCTGATCCTGCGCCCGCGCCAGGAACAGCTCGTGCGCCTGCTTCGGGATCACAGAAGTATGGCCCCGGCCGAAATCTGGAAAACGCTGGGCGTGTCAAGGCAGGGCGCAATGGACTTGCTGCGGCCTCTGCTCGAGGCCGGCCTGGTCGAGAAGATTGGCGGAAAAAAGACGGGGAAGTATGTTTTGAGGAAGCCATGAATTCGGCTGCCACATTGCAGGCAAAAAGCCCCGAAACCGTCGTCACCGTCGATTTGAGTGATCTAAGTAAAAGAGGGCTATAGGGTTATCAAAATCGTGTTGCGTTCGTTTTTTGCTCTTATAAGACCTGTTGAACTAATGATTTATAGGAACGACTTTTTACGCAACACTCAACGCAACAGTGCCGATTTTTCTACTTCTTCCGTGTCAATGACTTGCGAGATTTTTAAAAAATTTTACGCAACACTTTGACCATTAGTGAAGGGGCATCTCAAAGGGAACGCTCTAAAAGACCGAGCGGAGCAGGTACAGTAATCTCAATTGCTTTAACCCCTCGAAATTCCTAGGCATTTCGGCCCAAATGCAGTTAAATTCACATCTCGATGAGAACCCCGCGTACATTCAAGAAAGTCCTGATCACCGGCATCGGCGGTTCGGGCGGCAGTTACCTAGCCGATTACATTGTCGATAATCATCCGGGCGTTGAAGTTCACGGCCTCGCGCGCTGGCACAGCACCACGCAGGACAATCTGAAACAGCTCGCGGGCCGCGCCAAAGTTCATGAAGCGGATCTGCTCGATCTGGGCTCAGTCATTACGGTTCTTCAAACGGTCCAGCCCGATGCGATTTTCCATCTGGCGGCGCATGCCAATGTGCGCGTTTCGTTTCAGTCACCCGCAGCGGTGCTGCAGAACAATATCATCGGCACGGTAAATTTGTTCGAGGCGATCCGCTTGCTGAAGCAGGACCCGCTCGTTCAGCTCTGCAGCACGTCCGAAGTTTACGGACAGGTCGATCCGAAAAATGTGCCGATTAAGGAAGACGCGCCGATTCAGCCGGCAAGCCCGTACGCGGTCTCGAAAGTTGCGCAGGACCTGCTGGGCCGGAGTTACTGGGTCAGCTACAAAATGCGCATCATTCGCACGCGCATGTTCACGTACATCAATCCGCGCCGCGCTGATCTGTTCGCCACATCGTTTGCGCGCCAGGTCGCGCGCATCGAAGCCGGCATGCAGGCTGAGCTTGTTCACGGCAATCTCGATTCGGTTCGCACGATGATCGACATTCGCGATGCCATGTCGGCGTATTGGGATGCGCTCCTCTACTGCGAACCCGGCGAAGCGTACAATATTGGCGGAACGACAACGATGACCGTCGGCGACTTGCTGAAGCGGCTTGTTTCGATGGCCAACAAGCCGATTCCGACGCGCGTCGATCCCGCGCTGCTGCGTCCGGCCGATGTGACATTGCAAATTCCGTGCATCGATAAATTCAAGCAGGCAACCGGATGGGCTCCGCGCTATAGTTTCGATGAGAGCATCAAGCATCTGCTCGATTACTCGCGCGCCCGCGTTAAAGTTGAGAAAGCCTGGAACGAGACGGGGATGGAGAATCGCTGAACATGGTCGACCTCGTCCTGGTCAATCCTGCCGGCCGCAAGCGCATTTATCAGTCGCTGAGCGCCAATCTTTCGGCCATCGAAACGCCCGTTTGGGCGGGACTGATGGCCACCTTCGTCCGCAACAAGGGTTACTCGGTAGCGATTGTCGACGCCAGCGCCGACGAACTGAGCCCGGAAGAAATGGCCGAGCGCGTCAAGGAACTCAAGCCGCTGCTCGCCGCGGTTGTCGCCTACGGCCAGCAGCCATCGGCGTCAACTCAAGTGATGCCCGGCGCGCGCATGGCGGTTGAAGCGCTGAAGAATCTGACGCCCGACCTGAAAGTGATTCTCGCCGGGGGCCACGTTTCCGCTCTGCCGGAATTGACGCTGCAGCAGGAAAAGGCCGATTACGTTGCGGCCGGCGAAGGCCTGCACACGCTGATCGATCTGCTCGCCATGCTGAAAGCGAAAGTTGACGAGCCGGCAAAAGTGCGGGGGCTTTGGTACCGCGAAAATGGCCGCGCGAAGAATACGACCTCCGGCCCGTTGCTCAGCGACCTGAACACGGAGATGCCCAGCATCGCCTGGGATCTTCTCAATATCCCGAAGTATCGCGCGCACAACTGGCACACGTTCGGCGACCTGAACCGCCAGCCTTACGCCGCGATCTACACGACGCTCGGCTGCCCGTACAAATGCACTTTCTGCTGCATCCAGGCGCCATTCAAAGAAGGTGAGAAAGCCGCGGGCTTCAAAGAGAACGTGAATAGTTACCGATTCTGGAGCATCGACGCGGTTCTGGCGCAGCTCGATGTGCTCGCAAAAAATAATGTGAAGCACATCAAGATCGCCGACGAAATGTTTGTTTTGAATCCCGCGCACGTTCTCGGCATCTGCGACAAGATCATCGAGCGTGGCTACAAATTTAATTTCTGGGCTTATGCGCGCGTCGATACGGTCAAAGACAAGATGCTTGAGAAGCTGAAGAAAGCCGGCGTGAACTGGCTGGCCTTCGGTATCGAAGCGGCGAGCGAAAAAGTCCGCGACGATGTCCAGAAGGGTTACGATCAGGAAGACATCTTCGAGACCATAAAAAAGGTTCAAGCGGCAGACATCAACGTTATTGCCAATTACATTTTTGGCCTGCCGGAAGACGATCACCAGACGATGCAGGAAACGCTCGACATGGCGATCGAGCTCAACGCGGAATTCGCGAACTTTTACTGCACGATGGCTTACCCGGGCTCGGCGCTGTATCACCTCGCAAAAGAGAAGGGCTGGAGGCTTCCTGAAAACTGGAGCGGCTATTCGCAGCATTCGGTCGACATGCTGCCGCTGCCGACCAATCATCTCCCGGTCGCCGAAGTCATCCGCTTTCGCGACGACGCGTTCAATAAGTATTTCAGCAATCCGAAGTACCTAGCCATGGTCGAGAAAAAATTCGGAGTGGAAACGCTCAACCATGTTCGCGAAATGGCTTCTCACAAACTGGAGCGCCAGTTCGCGAAATGAAGGTCACCCTGCTGGTTCCAACCTGGAATGAAATCATCGGCATGAAGGCGATCATGCCCAAAGTCAAAAAGGAATGGTGCGACCAGATCATTGTCGTCGATGGCGGGTCGACGGACGGCACGATCGAATATGCGCGCGAGCAGGGCTATACCGTTCACGTCCAGAAAAAACGCGGCATTCGCCACGCCTATATGGAAATACTGCCGCTCATTGAAGGCGATGTGCTGCTCACATTCAGCCCGGACGGCAACTCGATTCCTGAATTGATTCCGCAACTAATAGAGAAGATGAAGGAAGGCAATGACATGGTCATCGCCTCTCGTTATTACGGCGGCGCAAAGAGCCAGGACGACGACTGGCTGACCGGATTCGGCAATTGGCTCTTCACCAAAACCGTCAACGTGCTCCATCGCGCGCATTACACGGACAGCATGGTAATTTACCGGGCCTACAAGACGAAGCTGATCAGCGAGCTCGACCTCGACAAGGAAGCCAGCTATAGCACGCCAGAAAAATTGTTCAGCACGATTTTGAGCTGGGAACCTCTGCTCTCCGTGCGCGTCGCCAAGCGCAAACTGAAATATTGTGAAATCGCCGGCGACGAGCCGGCGCGCATTGGCGGCGAGCGCAAGCTGCAGATCTGGCGCTGGGGGGCGGGGTACTACTGGCAGTTCTGGCGCGAACTCTTTTTCTGGAAATAATTCGCGCGAGGTAACTTTGATGGCCGCGCGGCCGGTTTCGAGAGAAAGCGCCCATATTGTGCTTTCATGGAAAATTCACAAATCATGGCGCATGTCCGAAGAAGCGGGGCCTGTGCCACAATGACGCACGCACCAGCGGCCGGCGAGCGAACGATCCAGTTAGCGCTGGTTGTTGGAGTTCTGCTGATATTCCTTGCCGTCTGGAAGGGCGAGGGTGGTTATCGCGACCTGGGTGAGTATCTCGACAATACTGAAAACTTATGGCTGAAAGGCGATGTTTCCAAACCTCAGAATGCTCTCTACAAACCTAATCAGCCTGAGCGGTATTACATCCATCCCCTTGGCATAGCCGTACTTTCGGGGCCGTTCGTTTACGCCGGCGTTGTTATCGAGAAGTTGAGCTTCGGCACAATCGGCCGGCGCGCCGTCATTGCATTCAGCATTCCTGTTTACAGTGCGCTGGCGTGCCTGCTCCTTTATAAAATCGGTCGCGAACTGCAGCTCGCGCCAATGGTGAGTCTGTGGGCCGCACTGGTGCTCGCGATCGGCTCGCCGCTCATTGCATTTACGCGCCTGTATTTCGCTGAAAGTGGAACTGCGCTCAGCCTGTGCGTGGCAAGCTGGGCCTTTTTGCGGTCTCGCGCGGACGAGCGCAATGCTTCTGCCTGGGCTCTTCTGGCAGGAGCCGGGCTTGCCGGAGCAACCGCGTGCCACTTCAACAACCTCTGGGTTTCATTGTGGCTGTGGATGGGAATGTCATCGGCATTTCTTGGAAATCGAATGCTGCCGCCAAACACCCGCGCAAAGCGAATTGCGGCACTGACCTTGATTCCAATTCTTGCCGGCGCAGCGCTGCTCCTGATGAATATCAGGCGTTTTGGCGGGCCATTGCACACGGGCTATGAACGCCAATTGAATGTGGAGTCGCCGCATCCCATCAGCCTCTTGAACGTGCCGGTGAATATTCCGTTCCTTGGGCTGTGGCTGCTGCGCGTAGTGTGGGCAATTCCAGCTTTCCTTTTCCTTCTGAAAGTATGGCGGCGTGAGCGAGGCTGGGCCGTGGGAATTGCGCTCGCGGCAATTTCACACGTTCTCTTTATGCAGACATTCATTGGATTGCCGACTTTTCCCATTCGATATGAACAGTCGGTTGTCATTATTCTGTCAATCGGCCTTCTTTTCCTGGGCGATGAGCTTTGGAAACGATGGAAGGAGCGCGGACTGGCGTATTCAGGCTTGCTGTTGTTTATATTAAATGTCGGACACTTTATCCGCTCAACGGATTCTTTAAGCACTCAGACATTCTGGACGTCGCCGGAACATCCGAAGCTGAATTGTTACGTCTGGTATATGGACGGGCCCGCTACGAACACTATCGGCACGCCGATGGGCGCATTTCAATGGGCCGTGCTGGCACTGCTTCTGTGCGCTGGATGCATTGTGCTGGCCGTCGCAGTTCGCGAAGCATATCGGCTGAGCCTGGCTGATGATTCTACTTCTCCAGCCCTCTGACAATATTGTGACTGTTGCCTCCGCCGGAGTGTATTCACGTTTAAGGCGGAGCATTGGTTATGTTGAGGCTGGCAGGCCCGAATTCTTGCGGAATTTCCCGCGCGGCGGCTGCGTTGAGCCTCATTCTGTCGTTTGCGGCGCTGGCAGGTGAGACATCATTTCCGCCCGATATCCGGCCGTTGCTCGATACCTATTGTCTGAAGTGCCACACCGCTCCCAAGGCCAAGGGCGGCGCGGACATCAGCGCCATCAAGGACATTCCGGGCGTTTATAAAAATCTCAAGCTGGCCGGAACTATTGTGAAGCAGCTTCGAGAGCGCGAGATGCCGCCCGAAGGCAAGCCGCAACCCAAACCCGAAGAGCGCGAGCGCCTGATCGCATGGTTCGATAAGACCATCGAGAGCATCGACAGCGACGCGATAGTCAAGGATCCTGGCCGCGTGTTGATTCATCGGCTCAGTCGCGCCGAGTACAACAACACGATTCGCGATCTGCTCGGAGTGGATACTCATCCCGCCGATAAATTTCCCGCAGATGGCAGCGGCGGCGGCGGATTCGACAACAACGCGGACACACTTTTTGTTCCGCCGATCTTGATGGAGAAATATCTCGCAGCGGCCGACGAGATTTTGAACCAGGCCGACGGCAAGCGCCTCTATGCCGATCTGTCGGGTTCGGAATCGCCGAAGCGTGGTTCAGCGCGAAAGTATATCGAAGCGTTCGCCTCGCGCGCATTCCGCCGCCCGGTCGAGAAAGACGAAATCGAGCGCTTCGCGCGCGTCGTTGAGCGCAGCGAAAAGAGCGGCAAAAGTTTCGACGAGGCGATGAAGACCGCATACAAGGCCGTGCTGGTCTCGCCTAATTTTCTCTTCCGCATCGAGGCCGACCAACCGGCGCCGGGGCCTTACCTGCTGAACGATTATGAATTGGCCAGCCGGCTGTCGTATTTCATCTGGTCGTCGATGCCTGACGAGGAACTTTTCAAACAAGCGAAGAAGAAAAAGCTGCACGATCCCAAAATTCTGGACGAACAGGTCCGCCGCATGATCGCCGACCCGAAGTCGCGCGCGCTCGCGGAGAATTTCGCCACGCAGTGGCTTGGCGTCCGCAACCTTAAGACCAGCGCGCAGCCTGATCTGCGGCGCTTTCCGAATTACACGCCGACTCTGCGCGATGCCATGTACAACGAGGCGGTCGAATGTTTCAACGCCCTTCTTCGCGATGACGCGAGCGTGCTCAACCTGGTCGATTGCAATTACACGTTCGTCAACGAAGAGCTCGCAAAGCATTACGGCATCACCGGCGTCGCCGGACCGGATGTTCGCCGCGTGGCGCTCAACGATCCCAATCGGGGCGGCGTGCTGGGCATGGGCGCAGTGCTGACGCTCACGTCCTATCCGTTGCGCACCAGTCCCGTGCTGCGCGGCAAGTGGGTCCTCGAAGAACTACTGGGCACGCCCTCGCCACCGCCGCCGGCAAATGTCGGCCTGCTGCCGCCGGATGATACATCCAAGGACGGAAAAACATTCCGGCAGCGCCTGGAAATTCACCGTACTAAAGCGGAGTGCGCCGCATGCCACAAGCGCATGGACCCGCTCGGTTTTGGCCTGGAAAATTTCGACGCCATCGGGCGCTGGCGAACCGAGGCGGCCGGGCAGCCGGTCGATGCGACGGGCATGCTCGTCAGCGGCGAAAAATTTACGGGGCCGGCAGAGCTCAAAAAGTTGCTGCTGCTGCAGAAAGAGCAATTCCTTGAGAACTTGACCGAGCGCATGCTGGCTTATGCGCTCGGCCGCGGGCTTGACTATTACGACATCCCGGCCGTCCGCAAAATCACCCGGGATATGGCCAAGAACGGTTACCGCAGTACAATTTTGGTTCAGGGAGTCATCAACAGTTTTCCGTTCCAGTACCGGCGCAACGCGCCCGCTGAGGAAACCAAAAAATGAGCCATAAACGCTGGCAAATCTCCCGCCGCACGATGCTCAAAGGCGTCGGCGCCATGCTCGGCCTTCCATTGCTTGAGGCGATGAAGCCTCTGGCTGCGAGTGCCGCTGAAGGCGCTCCGAAAAATCCCGTGCGCATGGCCTTCTTGTACATGCCCAATGGCGTCATGACGCAGAACAACAGCTGGACGCCCGTGGCTGCAGGAAAAAACTTTGAGATCACTCCGGTCCTTGAGCCGCTCGCAAAAGTGAAGCAGGACATTCTGATTCTCACGGACTTGATGAATAAGGGCGCCGACTCCGGAGACGGGCACTATGTAAAAACCGGCGGCTGGCTGACCGGCACGACGATCACTAAGACGGTCGGCAATGATCTGTGCAGCGGCGGAATTTCGATGGACCAGGTCGCCGCGCAGAAAATCGGAAACCTGACGCCGCTGCCCTCGCTCGAGCTGGGCATCGAGCCGGTTACGTCCGGCGTAGACATCAACGTCGGCTACACGCGGCTGTATGGTTCGCACATTTCGTGGAGCACGCCGACGACGCCGGTGGCGAAAGAAATCAATCCGCAGCTCGCTTTCGACCGTTTGTTTCGCTCGAATGCCGGCAATACCAAGCGCGATCCTGCGAAAGACGCGAGCGTTCTCGACCTGGTCAAGGAGGATGCGGCGAGCCTGCGTGGAAAAATCGGGCGTGCCGATCAGTTGAAACTGGACGAATATCTCGATTCGGTTCGCGCCGTTGAGAAGCGCATTGCCTTCGAGAACGTGCGCCAAGCCGCGCAATATAAGGAGGATCCGCTCGCGCGGAAGGAAATTGAGACGCTCGGCACGCGCATCAAGGATTATTTCAAGCTGCATGATCCGGGAAAACTAAAGGACCGCAGCGTCGACCACACCGAGCAGACTCGCTTGATGCTCGACTTGATCGTTCTCGCCTTTTGGACCGATTCCACGCGCATTAGCACGTTCATGTACGGCAATGCGGTGAGCGGCAAGAATTTTTCATTCATTCCCGGGGTCGACGGCGGACACCATCAGATTTCGCATCACGAGAACGACAAGGCCAAGATCGAACAGTATAAGAAAATTGGCATCTGGCACGTGCAGCAGTACGCGTACATGCTTGAGCGCATGAAACAGATCAAAGAAGGGGAGGGGACGCTCCTCGACAATAGCATGGTCGTTTTCGGCGCCGGCATGCGCGATGGCAATGCGCACGATCCGCACAATCTGCCGCTGGTTTTGGCAGGCAGAGGCGGCGGCACGATCAAGACCGGGCGCCATCTCGTCTACCAGAAAAATTCACCGTTCTGCAATCTCTTCCGCTCGATGCTCAGCCGCGTCGGCGCAAACGTCGAACATTTCGGCGACAGCACCGGTGAGCTGGAAGGATTGAACGACGAAAGTTTCAGCACTAATGTGAAGCCGAAGACGTAATCCTAAAGATCTTCGTGCCGTTCTTCGTGCTCTTCGTGGTTAATAAAACTTCGTCACGGCGTAAACGTCGGCCCGAGTTTGTTGATCGTGTTATCGATTTCTCCGCGCACGGATTCGCCCGCGGCATTTTTCAGAATGTATTTGATGCGCATCTGCATGACCGGCTGCAGGTTTTCGATTTCGAGAAAGACGCTCTTGCCGTCCGCGGCGAGTTTCGCGGATTTGATGGTTACCGCGTCGTGGCCAATGGTCTCCGGCTTTGCGACCGAATATTCCGGCGAACCGTATTTTTCGGAGTAACGATAATTCCACTGTTCAATGGAATAATTTTCGAGGTCTTCGGCAGCGTCCTTTTGGAAAGGCTCTGTGAAAATAATGCGAATGCCGTTGGCGTGGATATTCAGCGCCGAGGGCATGAAAACTTTGGCACCCGTGTAACGCACGCGCTGAAAACTACCGTCCCGCACGGCGCTGGTTGACCAGCCCATCGTGCCCAGAACATAAAGCTGGCCGTCCTGCGGCCTGAATCGTCCTCGGAATGCGCCGGCAATGAATTTCAGGCCGAAGGGTACCACACCGCCCTGCGCCTGGCCGGCGATGACCTCGCGGAGCACGAGTTGCATCGAGCAGCTTCCGAATGACAGGTTCAGCAATTGTCCGTTCAGCGGCCCCCATTTTTCGCTGTTCACCCACAGATGCCCGCCGGTCGAATTGTCGATCAGCCGCGGCACGTAACACAGCGGCGGATCGTAGCCGAGCGGCCGCTCAGGCGTTATCTTCGGCCCACCGTGGCCGTACCAGCCGCCGGCTTTGACTTCGATGATCGCCGAGGCGGGCGTCCAATTGCCTTCCTGCGGCGAGGCCGTCATCACATCGCCGGGCCCGACGGACATGGAGACAGGATTGCGAAAGCCTGCGGCGAGCGTTTCGTATTTCGAGCCGTCTTTGCTGATGCGATGCATGCCGAACGCGTCGATATGATAAAAATTTCCGGCGCCGTCTGTCTCCAGGCCGCCCGAATAATCGTGCGGGCCCGTGGAGCTCATAATGGCGTTGTTGAAAGTTTCGTAATAGTCCGCTTCGCCGTCATTGTTCTCATCGTGGAGAATCACAAGCTGGTCGCGGCACATCACGTGAACTTTTCCGCCGATCACTTTGACGCCCATGGGTTGAAACAGCCCCGTGGCGAAACGCTGCCAGGTGACATTCTCAAGCTTGTCATCGATGCCGCGCACAACCCAAACGTCACCGTGCAGCGTCGAAACCGCCGCGTCGCCGTTCTCAAAAAAATCGAGACCCGACAGAAACAGCAGCGCTTTCTGCGGGTTGGCGTAGGGAGCCGTGATCGTATCGAGGACGTACGGCTTGGCGTCGGTGCTGACGGTGCCCTTCGTTGGAATCGGTTCGCCCCAGCGTTTTGGGCCGGGTTTGCAGAGCGCGGTCAAGTCTTCCGGTTTGGAACCCTGAATCGCGAGCTTGTCCAATGCCTCGAGCGCCGACTTTTTGACGCTGAAAAGCAGAATCTTCGCGGCGCCTTTCCCAGTGAGTGACAACGTCACGCGATCGCCGGCGGATTTCAACTCTCCGCCCACGGCAACAACAGCCAAGATGTCGTCGCCTTTGTCCAACGTCGCCAGTTTGAATCCTGGCATCTCTTTGACGGTTCCTGTCGCACCGGCGAGATGCGCCAGTAACAAAGTCTGCGACTTTCCCGGAATGTCGTATTGGATCGTGCGCGAAACGTTGAGCAGTTCACCATTCTTTTCAAACCACGGTGACTCTAAAATCTCTGAGCCATCAACAGTATATGAGAGCACCACACGTTTGCCGTTCACGTGCAGCCCTTTGTACTGCACCTTCGCATCGCCCCAGCACGGTTGGTCGGGCAATTGAAAAAGCAATTCGCCCTCGGGCACGGGCCATTTAATCAGGCCGTATCGTGCGCCGTCGAATTTCAGGAATTTTCCCTTCCACGCCGCGCGGATGGCGCAGCGCGAAGCGTCGAAGCAAACGGACGCTTCGTTCTGCTCGCCGAGTTTGATGGAGATGCCTTTGGCGATAAACCCGCCGGGAACCTGAAGTGTATAGTTCTGGAAAGGGCCGAATTCGGTATTGTTCCAGCGGCCATCGACCCAGTTCGAATCGTTCTTGGTGCCCCAGTGCCCGCCTTTGCCTCCTTCGAGGCCCGGATCGGGCGGCAGGACTTCGCCGGCGCATGCGGAGAGGGCGATCGACAGCAAAAATACAATGCCAACGTGTCTCATTTCCCTTCCTCCAGCGCCTTCAGAATTTCTTCGTGCGTGTAGAACTTCGCGTCAACGCCGCCGTCGGGGATTTCAGCGTGCGCGGTCCAGAGCAGCGCGTTGAGAATGAATTTGCGGAAGTCGTCGTTTTTCCAGTTGTCGTAAAAGTGTCCGCAAGTTGTGCCGAAGCCGCGGCCTTTGTCCTCGCGTTCGCGCGCCCACGCCACGGTTTTCCCATCCGGCTCGCGTCCCTTCAATGCAGCGACCGAGAGCAGCGGTTTGAGGGATTTGTCTTCCGGATCGAAGCGAATGTTGTAATAGAACTCTTCTTTCATTTTGAACGGCTTGACGCCTGTGACGATGGGATGATCCGGCGTCGGCAGCGAGACATCGCCTTCGATTGTTGTGATCGCGGAGTACCATTTCTTGACGCCGTCGGTCTCCCAATCGAAATACCCACCGCTCCATTTGAACATCTGCTGCGCGTATTTATCCGGCGCGAACGTGGAGAAGTGGAATGTCATGAAGCCACAGCCGCGCTTGATTTGTTTCTCGACGAACGCGACGCGCGCTTCGGATTCGAGATGCAGCGCCTCGGAATATTGATCCCCGTCGCGGCCGTCCGAAATGATCATAATCGTATCGGCATTTTCGAGCGTGGTTTCGTCTTTGGGCCAGCCATTGAGATGAAACTCAGCCTTGACGCGATCCTTCACGTTGGAATTGTCGAGCATCACTTTCAGCAGCCGCACCGACCACGGATAATCGTGAATCGCGTTGCCCTCGGGCCCATGACTCTTTTTGCCTGCGATGAGCACGATTTTTTTCGTGCCAGACGCTTCGCCGGCTACGATAAGATTCGTACAAAAGAGAGCGATCCATACTATACGTCGATTCATGCTTCAGCTCCGCTCAGGTCCTACTTATATACTGCCGAGGCGCAGCATATGGCCAAAATTCATCGCAGCCGTTTCGCCGCGACTGTATACACGGAAGCGGCTCGCCAACACTGGATTTTTCGCTATAAGCGCTCGAAGATAATTCTGCTTTTCCAGATCGTATATTGTAATTAACTGCGGGGGTCATTTGAAACTTTCGCGAATTCTGAAGCGGTTGCGCGAATGCGACAATCGCAACGATCCGCTTTGCAAAATTGCCGGAAGTCGCTCCACGACAAAAGAAATTATTGCGTGGATAAAAAAAGCCGGACTTTCACTCCCTGAGGATTATCAGGAGTTTCTCACTGAAATTGGAGGCTGTAATCTTCACCAAAGGACGAGCGACGTTCTCATTCGCTTGCTTGATTTAAGTCAAATTGAACCAGTCGGGCCACTCGTGCTCGGCGATGATTGTGACGATGTCCCTGGCTCGTGGTATGCAATTGCAGACCTAAACGACGGAAATTATACCGTTATGGATCTTTCGGATGTCAAAGGTTCGACGGTGGACATCATTGATGGGTTTCATGAAACTCTTCCTTACGAAGCCACGATCATTGCACGTTCCTTCACGGAGTTCCTTGAGCGCGCAATTGAGGATCCCGAATTCAGCGTTGGTGGCGGAAACGGAAGACAATTCTGGAAAAAGTTTGATTGTTACGGCGACAAAGGACTCAGATAAAAGGAAACTGTAATGAAACGAATTCTGGTATTTGTTTTGGCGGTGCTAACCATGCGAGCAATTCTTGCCGAAGATTTTCCTCCTTTCGAGAAACTCACCGCAAACCCGGCGCTGCCTGATCCGCTGGTGATGTTCAACGGCGAGAAAGTCACGACGAAAGAGCAGTGGTTCGAGAAGCGCCGGCCGGAGCTGAAGGCGCTCTTCGAGCACTACATGTATGGCATCGCTCCGCCGCCGCCGGAGAAAGTCGACGTCACCGTCGAGCGTGAAGACAAGAATTATTTCGGCGGCAAGGCGACCAAGCGGGAACTCGCGCTGAAATTCGGCCCGCCGAACACTCCGGTGCTGCATGTCCTGCTGGTCATTCCCAATAACCGCAAAAATCCCGCGCCAGTTTTTGTCGGTCCGAATTTCAACGGCAATCACGCAGCCTTGAACGATCCGACCATCACGCTACCGCAGTATTGGGTGCCGAAGAACAGCCCGGGTGCGGTCGACAACAAAGCCACCGACGCCGGGCGCGGCAAGGACGTCGACGTCTGGAATATCGAGAACACGATTTCGCGCGGTTACGCGGTGGCACTGTATTACTGCGGCGACGTCGATCCGGACAAGAATGATTTCACCGACGGCGTGCACGCGGTTTATTTAAAGGACGGCGAGAAGCGCGGCCCGCAGAGCTGGGGCACGGTGCGCGCGTGGGCCTGGGGCATGTCGCGCATTGTCGATGTGCTGGTGAAAGATGCGGACATCGACAAAACGAAGATCATCGCCGTCGGCCATTCGCGCCTGGGCAAGACGTCGATCGTCGCCGCGGCATTCGATGAGCGCATCGCGATGGCGATTCCGCTGCAGGCCGGCTGCGGCGGCACCGCGCCGAGCCGCGGGAAAATCGGCGAACCGGTCACGCGCATTAATCAGGTTTTCCCGCACTGGTTCTGCGACGAGTTCAAAAAGTTTAACGATAAGACTGAATTCATTCCCTTAGACCAGAATTGTCTCGTCGCGCTCGTCGCGCCGCGCCCGGTGCTTTTCGCCAACGCGGTCGAAGACACGTGGGCCAATCCGGCCGGCCAATTCGAGGTGTTGCAAGCCGCCGATTCAGTCTACCGGCTGCTCGGCGCGGGCGGACTGGATGCCAAGGCGATGCCTGAGAACAACAAGCTCGTCGACAGCACGCTCGGCTATTTCATCCGCCCCGGCAAGCATTCGATGACGCTGGTGGACTGGAACGCGTTCCTGGATTTCGCGGACAAGCACTTCGGGAAACCACAATAACTTCTTACCGCAGAGGACACGGAGGACGCAGAGGACAGACTTTTAAAATTTGCTTTCCTCCGCGTACTCAGTGTCCTCTGCGGTGAAAATCAGCCGTTCTTCCGCGAGCGCGCCAGCATGTTGAAGGCGCGTTCGACGGAGTGACGCTCGGCAGGGACGGTGATCTTTGCAAGAGCCTCCGCTTTTCCGAGCCACGTGAATTCGGCGTGCTTCGCGCGGTCGATCTCGACGCCCAGCAGCGCGCCGGAACATTTCACCGTGTAATCGATGTGTACGATATGAGTGGAGCTTTCGCCGGATTTCTCGACGGCGCTCCAACTCCCCAGCGGGCGGTCGGTATTGATATCGATATCCGTGGCGTCGGCGAAACAGCGCACCAGCCCGGGCTCGGGAGCTTCGCCAAAATCAATCGCGCCGCCGGGCATCTCCCATTGATTGTCGCTCGCGCGCCGAAGCAGAAGCAGCTTTCCTTCCGGCGAAAAAAGTGCGCCGCTGACGATAACGAGAGTTTTTTGTGACGTCGTTGACGTGCCCAATGTTTTTTCCTTAAGAAGTACGCGAGCGGAATTGACGAAGAATCTACGATAACCGCAGCACTCTTTCTGGAAACCGCCAAACTCATTCACTGTCTCAGCCGTAGGCATCTCAGACGTGTCACCGCTCCGCATGGAGGTCGCCCATGCCGCACGAACTCAGCCATCACGCTGACTACATCAATCGCTACGGATTCTGGCGCTGGGTGCTGCGCGAATGCGTGAGGGCTAACCCGCTCTACGTTATCAGCGCGGCGCTGCTGGCGTACGGAGTGATGCAGCTCAATACGGAGATCGATCCGCAGATCGGCAAGCTGAGCGGCATCGTCATCAGCCTCGTACTCTTGCATGTGTACGAGTTCGCCGTGCTCGGCGCTGCCACTATGGTGCTGACCCGCCGCAGCGGCGGTGGAGCGGACCTGCACGGCCTGATGCTGGTCGCCGGACTTTTTGTCGGCGGGTCGTTCCTGGCGCTGGACGAACTGGCCGCGATTTCTCCGGCGTACGGATACATTCTCGTGCCCGTGGGTTTGCTGCTCGTGGGGATCAAAGCCGAAGTGTATTCGCGCCTGCCAGGAATTTATCTGCCGCTTTCCTGCAAATTGGCGGTGCTGGCAATCATCGCCGGTCATTCAGTTTCGACACTTCTCGGTTCGCAGGATGTGAAGGAGCGCATCGGCATTGACGGCGCGCAGCGACTGGCGTGGCTGTGCGGCTGGATTTCGATGTTGCCGATTCTGCCAGTGGTCTGGTTTGAATCTCGGCATGCGAGAATGCGCGCGGCCAGTGGGGGAGGGGAGACGGCGGAGACCGATCCGCTGATTACACCACGCTGCGTCGCCGGCGCGATCGTCATGGCGCTTGGCACCGGCATCGCACATTTATATGCGTCGGACTGGGTCTTCGACCGGCGGCCCGAACGTCTGCTGCTGTGTCCCGCAATTTCGGTGCTGTTGGCGGCGTGGCTGCTGCTGCGATGGCATCGTATTCCACGGTTCAGTTTCTGGAACGGAGTACTTCTGAGTCTTCCAGCGCTGGCAATGCAATGGATCTGGGCAAGCGATCCGCAAACCGATACCGTTGGCCGCCTGGCCTGGCTGCTCTGTCCTTCGTTCCAGTTCTGGGCCGCATGTATGATCATTTATCCAGCGCTGGCGCTTTTCACGGGGCGGAAAATCTGTCTGGCGGGCCTTCTCGGCCCCGCGACGCCGCCGGTGTGGACGTGGTTGGTGCGCTCGCGCAATTCGATTCCTCACTTCCGCGCGTTCGTCAGCGCTGGGCTGGGCTTCGCGGCACTGATCGCAGGAATGCTGGTGAGCCTTTATCGCGAACGTCTCCTGAAGTGGCTTGACCCCGCTGCGCCGAAGCCCGTCGTGGACGAAAAGATTGCCTGAAAATTGGCGCTTGGTTTGCCATATACCCTTTCGTGTGATTAAATGCAGTCGCTCGCCCGTATCGAGCGAAAACGCATAAGCAAAAGGCACACGAGAAATCAATGGCAGTCCCCAAAGCACGCGACGTCAAACTCACCGCTGAACGCGAAAAAGTGGTACTGGTCGGAGGTTACCGGCAGGGCGATCTGCTGCCCGGCGAGGAACCGCTGCAGGAACTCGAAGCGCTAGCGGAAACGGCCGGCGCGGATGTCGTGGCCAAGGTCGTGCAGAACATCAAGCAGATCACGCCGGCGACGTACATCGGCAAAGGCAAAGTCCAGGAGATCAAAGAACTCGCGATTTCCAAGGGCGCGAAATGCATTCTCTTCGATCACGATCTACTGCCCGGCCAGGGCAAGAATCTCGACGAAGCGACGGGTCTGAAAGTCATGGACCGCACGGAGTTAATTCTCGACATCTTCGCCAGCCGAGCCCGCACGCGTTCGGCGATCGTACAGGTCGGAATCGCCCTGTTTGAATACCGTCTGCCGCGACTGAAGCGATTGTGGACCCATCTCGAACGCCAGACCGGTGGCATCGGCGTGCGCGGCGGACCGGGCGAGCGGCAGATGGAAGTCGACCGCCGAAAAATCGAAAAGCATCTCTACGACCTGCGCCAGGAATTGAAACAAATCGAAGGCCGCAAAGAACGCATGGTCCGCTCACGTTCGCGTGAACATTTTCTGGTTTCACTCGTCGGCTACACCAACGCAGGCAAGAGTACCTTAATGAAGGCGCTCACCGGCGAAGACGTGTACATCGAGAACAAACTTTTCGCGACGCTCGACACGAAAACGAGCATGTTGAAACTCGGCGGCGGCGTGCATGCGCTGCTCTCCGACACCGTCGGATTCATTCGCCGCCTGCCACACAACCTGGTCGGCAGCTTTCACGCAACGCTCGAAGAAGCGCGCACGGCCGATCTGCTGCTGCATGTGGCCGATGTTTCCTCGCCGCTGGTGCGCGGGCAGATCGAGGCGGTCAATAACGTGCTGCATGAAATCGGAGCCGCCGACCGTGAAACCATGATGGTCTTCAACAAAGTGGACGCCGTGCCTGAAGATCTGCAAATCGATTACAAGCTGCTGAAGCAGGATCATCCGGAAGGCATCTCAGTTTCGGCGCTGCGAAATGAAGGCTTAGAGCGGCTCAAGACTGAAATTCGCGAACGCGCGCGCAACGATGCCAAGCCGCTGACGATTGAAGTTCACGCAGGCGACGGAAAAACGCTTTCGTTCCTCGCGACGCATTTCTTTGAAGATTCGCGCGAAGTGAATGACGAATCGATTATTCTGAAAGGCCGCGCCTCGCGCAGCGTGCTGGAGAAATTGCTGACGAGCGACTCAAACGTTCGTATTCTCAAGGGTTGGCCGGCCTAGCAGAAAATGACGTCAGAGCAGCTTGAGCATTGCGACTATTAGAGTAGGTTGCAAACATTATGGGGCACGCCGTACTCGATCGCGAAGAACTTGCGGTTTTCGAATTCGGAGTGGGTATGGGATTCAATACACATACTCCCGAAGCGATTGCCGCTACCTTGGCTGATATGCAAAAGGCCCAGGGTGACGCTTTGATTGCGGGCGGTGTAGCGGTGATCCATTATGGATACCGACGCTACACGAACGATATCGACATCCTTTATCCAAACTATGATGAGGCCGACATTCTGCGCCGTCTTAAGAAAGATTTTAAGATTGTTCTAAAAGCTAAGAACGGCTGGCATCATTTCGAACACCGGAAAACAAAAGTACGCCTCGAACTGATTCCCGAAGGTGGTCTGACGACATACGGTTTCATCCCGGCACCTCAAACAGTGGGCGGAGACAAAGGTTTCATCTCGCTCTTCGGGCTGGCTTGGATGAAACTGGTTTCGGGGCGCATGAAAGACGAAGCAGACCTTGTGGAAATCGCCAAGAGCGGCCAGTTAAATGCGATGAAAAAATTTACGGCACGTTTGCCGGAAGAATTGCAGGCGCGTTACAAGGACCTTCTCGCCCGCGCTGAGCGCGAACTTCATACTGACATGGGCCGCATTGAAAATGCTGAACGCGCGGAAGAACCTTCGGCGCACTATGGTAAACGAAAATCGAAGGCCAAATCGAGAGCCTGAACGGCGGCTCAATCGGGAACGTTAAACGCGGAATCCTGAGCTCTGACTTTCCGGTTCGTTTGCGCCCAGATCCTCGCCTTCTTCCGGCTCAATCGGCTTCTCTGGAACCAGAAAGCGCTTCTCATGCCGCTGGCGTGCATCGGCGAGATATCGGAATAACCGCTCGCGCGCAACTTCGGCGCCCGGTGTACCGTGGGCGGAAAGCATTTCGACATCGCCGGACAGTCTGACGATTTCCTGGCTCAATTCCTTCAGTGCGCGGCTGATCTCCGCGGCATTCTGGGCTGTAATATCGCTCCACATCGTGGGATCGCTGCCCGCCAGGCGCGTCATGTCGCGTAAGCCGGGACCTGAAATTTCGAGCGAGCGTTCCGATTGAATGGCAACCAGTGCTGCGGCGAGGATATGGGGAAGGTGGCTCGAATGGGCCAGCACCGTGTCGTGATCTTCGGGCGACATGCGCGTCGTCTTCAGCCCGAGTGCCTTCCAGAAATCATCGACCTTGTGGTAAGCCTCATTATCAGTTTGTTGTGTTGGAGTAACAACGCAGGGCGCTCCATGCAGAGCTACATTGTCAGCCGCATCGATCCCCTTTTTCTCGCTGCCGGTAACCGGATGGCTCCCCACAAAATGAACTTTTGATTTTAGTTTGTGAATCAGCGCTTCGACCTGATGAACAATCACGCCCTTCGATGAGCCAATGTCGGTGATGATCGTGCCATCGCGGCAGGCCGGGATCACCGATCCGGCGGCATCAAGAATTGTACGCACCGGCACGCAGAGAATGACCAGGTCCGCGTCCTGAACGCCGGCACGCAGATCCAAGGTCGCGTCGTCAACCGCACCTTTGACTCGCGCGCGCTGAATTGTTTCCTGATTGTCGCCTACTCCGACAACGCGTGATGCTGCTCCCGTACGGCGGGCAGCCATACCAATGGCGCCACCCATCATTCCCAAGCCAACAATGCACAAACGATGAACGACCAAACGGAATCTCCTCTTCAGTCAAGCTTCAGTTCGCCAAGTTTAGCACATGACGAGCCAAATCGCAAAAAGCGGAATGTGCTTTAATTGATGTTACGCCCAGTGTCAAGGAAGCGCCGGTGCGTGCACTATGAAAAGCTTACTGCAAAGCCATTTGTGGATGATGTTTAGTGCTGTGTCTGCCAGACTTTTTCGCGGCGAATTTGCAGCGCCGGCTCGCGAAGTGACTGCCCTTCAGGTAGAAACGCAACGGCAATTCCATTCCCAGATTGATTCCGATTCGCGGTGTGGCAATGATTTCGCTCTTTTTGGGACGCATTTCGCCAAAACTTTCATGCGACCAGATCGTCAAGGGCGGATGAACCATGCTGTGGCCATTCAAATCGCGTGTGATGCCGAGCGCTTGAACGAGTTTTCCAGGGCCGCTGCATAGATTTCGTACGTCACGTGTTCCGCGCCGTTCTTCCATCAATTTGATTCCGTCGACCGGCTCCAGCGCACGGATCAGTATCGCTTCGCCATTGCCCACGCATCCCGTGACGACATTGAAACAATAATACATTCCATAGATGAAATAAATGTAAGCATGCCCCGGCGGACCAAACATGACCTCGTTGCGCTTCGTCTTGCCTTTAAACGAGTGACTCGCCGGATCTTTGCCGTTGAGATACGCCTCGGTTTCGACAATGCGGCCTATTGCACGTCCCTCGGCCGAATCGTGAACGAGATAGGTGCCCAGTAGGCTTTTGGCGAGGGCAACAGTTTTCTTTTGGTAGAACGATTGCGGAAGGATCATGTAATCACGATCTATTGAAGTCGATGAAGCGTGGCGGACGCGCCACGTTCAATGAAACGCATGATACCTCATTTTCATCGCACAATCTGCTGCCGATTCGTCGCGGACTACCTTTATCCCCAAGGGCTGATTTTTGTTGTAATTGGAATATATCCAGTATGCTGGAAACCGCAGGCTCCGGTATATTCCGTTTCATCAGCTCATTTTTTTGGCGATTTTGAAACCGGCTTGGAATTTCTCAGATGAAATTCTGGTTCTGCGAAAAGTGCAATACCCGTCTCACCGATGACGATCTCGGCGCCGGCCGCGCCACGGAAATGGGCTCCCAGGCCGTTTACTGCGCCGCCTGCCTGAAGGCCATGAATGCCGCCATCGCGCCAACGGGCGAACATCGCGCTGCTAGAAGCACCGTTGTGTTGGCTGCGCGCCGGCCCAGCGCATCCACGGCGCGTACACCCACTCGACCTGCGGCGGAGTCCTCCGCGAACACAACAATCTATCTTATCGGTGGCGGCGTTCTCGTGGTCTTCGTGCTTGGCCTTTTGTTGCTGGGTGGTCACCGCAGTGAGACGTCCGAATCGGTTGCTGTAGCCGAGCACGTCGAAAAGGCGCCTTCAACCAACGCGCCTGTTAATAAGGTTGTCACGACGCAGGCTCCGTCGCCAGCCGTTACCAAGCCTCAGGCGGAATCTGAAAAGCGCCCCGAAAAGCCGCAAGCCAGCGGATTGTTCTCAATCACTTTTGGCGGCGATAGCGGCGGAGGATCGAAAACGCCGCCGCCTGTGACTTCGGCCCCTCCTAAAAATCCAGGGGTGCCGCTGCCTGAGATTTCAAAGCCGGCTGCCAGGGCCGAACCGGTTGAAAACCTCGATGCGCTGCTGAAACGCGCCGTGCAACTTGAAGCCAGCGGAAAATTCGATGAGGCGCTCGCGGCTTATGACAAGGCCGCGAAGATGAGCCCCGATTATCCCGAGATCTACAGCAATCGTGGAAATGTCCGGCTCAACATGCGCGATTTTCGCAATGCGTTGGCCGATGCGGACCTGGCGCTGCAGAAAAAGAAATTCTGGAATGCCTGGGCCGTCAGGGCCATCGCGCTCGCGATGCTGGGACAGGAAACAGAATACCGCGCAGCTCTCGATGAAGCGCTTTCACTGGTTGCGCAGAAAAAAGAACTCGAAGAGATCATCGTCGCCAGCGTAAACAAGCTGAAGATTCAGAATGCTGGAAAAGAGCTCGAAGGCAAGCAGCCCAAAACAACTCAGGAATACATCGCGCGCGCTCAATTCCGCATCAACCAGAAACGCTGGCGCGATGCGCTCACCGATTATGACGCTGCGCTTAATCTTGATAAGAGCCTCGGAGAAAAGGGCGTCTACGCCGCCATGGCTGAGCTGGCCGGACAGGACGGCGATCACAAAGGCAAGCTTGACTACTACCAGCGCTGGCTCAATGCCGCGCCGACCTCCGCTGAAGCCATGAATTCGGTCGCCTGGGAATTGTTGACCTCCAAGGACGAAAAGTTACGCGATCCGGCCGCTGCATTGCCCCTCGCGGAAAAGGCCAACGCGGCGACGCAGGAACAAAATCCCGGAATCCTCGATACCCTTGCTCTGGCGCTTCATCGCACCGGAAAAAAGACCGATGCAATCAACATGCAGAAAAAGGCGCTGGCTCTCTTGCCCAACACGACGCCGGCCGCAACTCGCCAGGAATTTGAACAGCACCTGCGCGAGTTTCAGAATTGAAGCAGCCGGCTATCCGCTGCCGAGGGAGGGCGTAAGTATTGCTTTCCCTCAACTATACTAAGACGATTAGCCTTCGAAATTTTCGACGCAGATTTGTAAAAAAGTTTTCGGCGCACACAAAGACCTGCCATTAAACGATTTGCAAGACCCTTGCTCGCTCAAGTGCGACATTACATGCACCTGACATGTGTTCCTTTCTGTCGCCCCTCCGGGCCTTTGAAAATCGATACCCGACAGGCGGGTGGCACAGCTTTGCGTGCTTTCATTCTGCTTGGGCCCCTCGCGGGTGCCACTGAGTTGCCACAGTAAATCAGTGCCGGAGCGCTTGCACCGCAGGCGGGCCCGGCCCGTTATGTGAGTGTGTCAGCCGAGGGCGGATCAGCATGTCCGGAATCCTGCGGCGGTTTGCGCGGACGCGGTACGCGCACTCCCAGTAAATTGTCGTCTTCGATCTCCGGCGGCCGATCAGAATCGGAATCGGATTTACGTTGGGGACGTTCGAACGTCGAAGGCAGGCCCTTGTCGATTATCAATTTTTGAGACAGATGGATATCATACGGCTTGCGGATGAACGTCATCTGCCAGTTCTCGGCGTTGAAAATCCCGAAGCACGCGAGCGGGCATTTGTCGCGCGGTTGGCCGACGCTGCCGGGATTGATCAGATACCGATCATTGCGATCGAGTTGGAAACTTCTGGTCTCACGCAGATCACTGATCACCGCCTTCGTCCCTATAAGCATCGGGATGTGCGTGTGGCCGAAGAAACAGACGCGCTGGTCCGGAAAATCGTTGATCAGGCAGTTAAGGTTCTTGTTGATTTCCTGCGCGGAGAGAATGTAAGCGTCGCGATCGACCAGCGATCCGTGAACCATGATAAACGTGCCATCGATGGTCATGCCCTCGGGAAGCTGTTTCAGGAAGCGTGCGTTTGATGGCGAGATGTTTTCGGCGGTCCATTTCAAAACCTTTGCCGCGGCCTTGCGCATTCGCGGATCTTTTTCACCGATGACCTGGCGATCGTGATTCCCTTGAATTGTAAAAATATTGACTTTGTTCTTCACCGCCTCGATACACTCGAAGGGTTCCGCGCCATAACCTACCAAATCGCCCAGGCAGAGAATCTTATCTACACCCGCCATCTGAAGGTGTTCGAGCGCCACCTTCATTGCGGTGTAGTTGGCATGAATATCGGCAATGATCCCATACTTTGCGCACAGCATTACGCCCGACTATACCGCTCCCTGAGGGTGAAACAAATTGCTGCTCAATACGCCGGATGGCCGCGTCGCGGGGTGACACTGCTCTGGATGCATTCACGCTGCTTGGGACCTTCCGTGGGTGCCACTGATTTGCCACAGCAAATCAGTGCCGGGGCGCTTGCACTGCAGGCGGACCGGGCATTACCATCCGCGGCATGGCAGACGAACCGCTTCGCCGACGCAAGTCCTCCGCGACGTGAGCCGCAATTCCTTACTCTGTGTCCTCTGTGATCTCTATGGTGAAAAAAATGGCTCAGCGCTCCGCCAGCGTGCGCTGTTCTTTCTCCGCGCCGATCAGCACCGGGCCTTCGCCGCTATGGACGGGGTCGGCGCCGAGCGTGCCCCAGAGGTGCTCGATGTAATCGGGGTGCTCGACTTCCACCAGGCGCGCCTGCGCGCGCTTGAGACGCTCGCGCAGATGCAGGCGCTCGGCCGGCTCGGCGTGGCTGGCCTTGGATAAAAACGCGCGCAGGTACGCGACGTGGCGCGTCCAGAGCGCGACGTCGCGCGTCTGTTTTTCTTTCAGGCGCGCGCGGTACCAGGCGCTGTTCAAAATGTTTTCGCGCGTGAACAGCCGGCGCACCTCTTCGTGCTGCGCGTCTTTGCCGTTCCAACTGCCAAAAGCCATGATGTGGAGCAGCGCCTGCAGCGGCGGGCAGACATCGGTGATGGATTTGTCGTCGAAATACTGCTTCGCCACGCGCTGCTGCGCTTCGACGATGTTTTCGATGCCGTCGACGAACGCGGCGAGGTCCTGCGATTCGGGCTTGAGCATCGCTTCGTCGAGCACTGACGTGGGATTGTCGAAGACGCGCCCGAAATACGCGTGCACGAAGCGGCGCGTGATGCGGTAGCCCAGGCGGCTGGCGGGAATGCGGCGGCCTTCGTACTCGAAATCGTCGACGCGCTCGAGATAACCCTGCTTGATCATCGCGGCCGGTTCGCGCTCGTTGGGGCGCAGACGGCACCAGATTTCCGGAATGAGCAAACTGATGTCGTGATCGACGCGCACATTCGGGCCGACATATCCGGCGGCCGTCGTGAATCCGGCATGTCCGGTCAGCACATAAGAGAGCAGCGCGTTGTTCAGGTCGGCAGCCGTGCAAAGCGCGTTGAAAGGCCCCTTGGTCAGCGCGCCTTCGGAGCCCGCGCCGGTCGTTGACGGCGATTTGCCCGTCAGGCTGCAGATGAAATCCATGAACAGCTCGGGCAGTTCCTGATAATGGATCGGATTGTAAACGGCGAGCGGGCGGATGCCGGCTTCGAGATCGGGCGGATTGTTGCGGCGGCCAGAAAGCACCGCGCTGACCGGGAAAATCACCGGCTGATGCGCCGAGAGGCAGCGGTTCAGCCGCGCGCCGACTTCGGCGAGATAGCGTCCCTGGTGATTGAGAATATCCGGACGAATCTGCAGGTAGCGCGGATTCTGCGTGGGCTTGCCGTCGACAATGCGTGGATGCGCGCTCGAAACGAAAAACGCATCGGGCTTTTCCTGCGCGGCCGACTGGATCAGGTTCCGCATCGGCGGCGTGTAGGCGTCGAAGTGCACGACGTCGTCGGCCATCTCTTTCGCTTCCGCGTTAGTCAGCGGCTGGAAGTTGGAGATAAAATTTCCGGGCGAAGCCAGGTCGGCTTCCGTCAGCTTGTCGTAGCCGCGGTGGATCGCGTCGTCGGGGCGCTGGAAGAGGCGGTACTCGCAGTTTTCGATCAGCTTTAGCGCCGGATGCGTTTCGCCGGCCTTGAAACCGAAGAGCCATTTCGCCGGAACGACGACGGACGCGGAGATATCGTCTTCCATCTGCACTTTTTCGGCCGGCATGAAATCCTGCCGCAGTTTGAAGGTACGCCACGCGCCGTCGGCGCTGAGCCCCACGCGCAGGTAGCTGCCGACGAGTTTGCGTTTTCCGTATTTCAATTCGTGACCGGCGCTGCCGTTGACGTTGTCGACGCTGAAATAATCGCGCCAGTTATTGCCCCACTCGGCGCGGTAGAAGCGCTTGATGATGAACACGAGCGCCAGGATGTGGTTGGGAATGCCGCGCAGCCACGCGTTGTACTCTTCGGTGTACTCGCCGGGCGAAGGCGTGAGGAGTTTGATCACCGAGCCCAGCGAGCGCATGGGACTGAGCACCGGGCGGCTTTTCTCGGGCGCGTCGGGCGGTTTCGGCGTCAGGTAACGGTTGCCGTAGTCGCGCTCGAAGATCGCATCGACCATGTCGAAATCGGTCTTGTGGTCGGAGACGAAAATCGGCCCGTAAATCACGGCGTCAGTGATGGGCTTGGAGAGCTCCGACTTTCCGCCGCCGGAGACTGTGCAGGGCTTGTGGCAGAACGTGGGCTCCGCTTCGGTTCCCACCAGGCGCCACGTCGGCGCGCCGGGGTGTTTGTCCATCTGAACTTTGTAGCCCGAGGGCAGCACGTAAACCTGGTGCGGCAGTAGCTTGATGTGGCGCTCGCGGCCGGCCTGGCTCCACGAAACGGTTTGCGTATCCAGGCGGATCTGTACATCCTGCGGAACGTAGATCACGTTGGGATAGTTTTTGTCGACGCCGTAGCCTTCGGGTTTGAAATCGATGAAGCTGCCGTAGAGGCGCTGCACGTCCGAAAAACTGTGGCCGTCCAGATGCATGCGCCGCGCGGGGCGATTCGCGTTGACTTCGTCGCCGTAGTTGTAGCGCGGAAAAGCCAGCGCGCCGCCGGCGTGTTCTTCTTCGCACAGCCCGAAGAGATTCGCGGCCATGCTGATCTGCGTTTTGACTTCTTTTTTGCAGTAGCCGAAATAATTGTCGGCGATAAGCGTGATCATGACGCCGGCTTTGGTGCGGCAGACGAGTTTGAAGGCGCTGCCTTTGTTGTAGCGCTCGTCGGCATCTTTCCAGCACATGCCCTGCGCGCGCTGGCGCTCGGTGGCCTGGTCCCAGTGTGGGAGGCCGACGTCTTTCTTTTTAATTTGGACCAGATGCGGAGCGAGAATCACGCAGCCGGTGTGGCCGGTCCAGTGATCGACGTCCAGCGCCGCGTCGTGTTCAGGCAGATACGGATCGCCGGCGTTGCCGAAGATGGATTCGACGAAATCGAGATTGCTGACCAGATTGCCGGGCGCGAAGAAGCGCACTTCCATCGTTTTGCGCGCTGCGACGCCGGGAATCTCCGGGCAGACAATCGGCCGCAGCAGCAATGAGAGCATTGTTTCGGCCACGTCTTCCGAGCCGACGGTGTATGGCAAGCGCAATAAACTGCTCGGCGGATTGAGTGCCGCGTGCAGCATGTTTCCGAAAACAACTTTTGGCACCGCGATTTTATCCGCCGGAACCGGCAGCCCGCCTTCAGCGACGTGGAATACGCCCTGCGTCGTGCGGCGATCGCTCTTCGGGTTGTGCAGCACGCCCTGTTTGACGCGGTACGAATTGAGCAGCTCGGACTCGAACTGGTTTGAATTCACCGGTATGGATAATTCGCGTGCCAGGCCGTGGCGGTCGAGTGCCAGCGCGTTACGCGGAAGTTCCAATGATCCTGCCAGGCCGCGCTCGCCGCGGAAATGTTCGTCGAGAAAATCCTGAATGCGGCGATCGATGGGGCAGAGGTACTCGGCGAGCAGGCGGACTTTCTCGCGGTAGTTCTGGACCAGGTCGTACGCCATATCGAGCAGCTCGCCGTCGGCGCTCGGTGGCGTGTGGCCGAGCGCGGCCAGCTTCAGGTTGATATAGCGCACAATCTGCAGGCGTTCCTGCGCGGCGGCGTCGCCACTGGCTGGAGGCAACCCCAGTGCTCGTTTTTGTTCAGTTGTGTGCGGCATAAACGAAAGATTAGCAACCGCGGGGCCGAATTGAATTGCAAATTGAGGCGTGGACGGGCCTCATTCCCTCGGCTTGTCGTAAATCTCCGTCTTCGTCGGATCGTAGAACAAATATTCGACGGGGATGTCTTCGCGCTCCTTGCCGGGCGGTTGCCACATCAGATGCATGCTCGCGCCGCCGAGGTTCTCCCATTGTTCGGCGCGGAAATCGTGGTCGCCGGTGCTTAAGTCGATCTCGCAGACAAAGTCCAGCCCGTAGCGCTCCGTTCGTCCGATCTCCTTACCGTCGAGCATCAACAGCATGTTGTCATCGGCATTCAGGATGAACTTGTAGCGCCCGGCGGCGGGCACGCGCAAAATTCCGCAGTAACGCGTGTCGAAAAAATCGACGTCCATGTCCGGGTCCACTTTGCCGTAGCCGACATTCCAGTTCATGGTGCGCTCGTCGCGCGCAAAGCGCAGGTGCTTGAAATGATCGGTCTCGCCGGTGCCCTGCCAGAAACTGGCCCAGAGTCCCATCTGCAATTCGTTCTGCCGGCCCGCGGCGGGAATCTGGCGGCCTTTGCCGTTGCGCTCGAGAACATCGATGCGCTTGATCTCGTAGCTGCTCTCCCACGAGCCCAGCCCCAGTCGTCGCGGGTAGCGGATGCCCCAATCGCGGTCGAACACGGAGAGATCGGCGCGCGGCTGGTCGCAGGCCACGAGGAATTTTCCGTCGATGTAAGCCTTGATCGTCTTGCGCCGCACCTGCAGCACGAGCGAGAATTCGCGCCCGTTCTCAATCAGGCCGGCCTGCTCGGAATGAGCCGGACCTTCCTTGCCGCGGTTGCCTTTGATGCGCTCGAATCCGTGAATTTCGCCGCCCCAGCCGGACAGGGCGAAGCTCACGCCGCGATCGCCGCGCGGAATGCGCAGGCCCAGCGTGTCCTTGCCGCTCTTGCGCACACCCGTAATGCGCAGGTCGTATTCCGCTGGAGGCTCGTACGGCAGCGCAAGCATGGCCGACTTCGATTTCAATCCGCCGTCGGAAACCAGCGCTGCGCCCGCGCGCGTCCAGATTCCCCGCACGCTGTCGAGCGACGGATCGAGCGCCTTGAGCAGATCGATGGCGTTTTTCCATTCGCCGTCGGGCGGCACGCTCTCGGCGGGCGCGCTCGGTTCAACTTTCAAAGAACCCAGAAGCTTCGTGGCTTCCTCCGCGGCAGGCGTGCGCCCATAGCGGTTTTTCAATTCGTTGAGCTTGCTGGCGTACTCGTCGGGATCGTCAGGGTGCGATTTGAACCACGCATTGATCTCCACCAAGGTCTTCATTGCGTGCGCGCCGCGAGGATCGTAGTTGGGATCAGCGGCCGGCTCCTTTTTCTTCGTCAGGTCCACAGTCGGAATTTCCGGCGTGTTGACTTTGGCCGTATCCGGCGCCGTGGGCTGCACGGGAGGTGCCGGCTGCGGCGGAGTGGGCTGGACGGGCGGCGGCGCGTTGATCGCGGATGGTCTTGCAGGATCCGGATCTTTTTTCAGCGCGAGCCAGACGCCGACGCCGAGCACCGCGATGCCCACAATGGCGGCCACAATCGGCAGCGCGCTGCCTGAAGCCGGAGCCACGGCGGTACCGGGCTGCTGGCGAGTGCGCGAAACGTTCGGGCCGGACACGGGGCGATTTGTTTTGGGCCGCGGCATCGGCATCGCCGGCGCGGCTTTGCGAAGCCCGCTGGACTTGGCGCAAGTGGGACAGAGGTAATTGTCATCCGCGATGCGCAGGGCACCGGACGCCATTTCGGCATCGGTGACTTTAAGCCCGCACTTGGAACAATACTCCAACAGCATCGCGAACTCCCACAGCGCCGCCTGAACTGACGGTGGGACTGTAACACTCTTTACAAAATGAGGCAATGATTCCGGCGCCACGATGCCCTCTCCCTTCGGGAGAGGGCCGACGTGAGCGTAAGCGAACGCGGGGTGAGGGACGACGCGTGGATTGCGACCGGCGTCCTGCCCTCACCCGGCACTCGCTTTGCTCGTGTCCGCCCTCTCCCGAAGGGAGAGGGAAACGGCTATTTCACCGTGATAACCACGGCGTCATATGCCGGCGTGTGCACACCGTCGTCTGCCTTGAGCATCAGCGTATAAGTGCCCGGCGCGCTGAACGTGGCACTCGTATTCGCCGACGCGGCGTTTTCAAATTTCACCGTGCCGGGCGCAGGCGCCCCTGGGTACAAATACCAGCTCGCCACGGCCTTCTCACCGCTCACACTTCCCGAAAGCGTTGCTCCCGCAGCGAGCGTCACGGTCTGCGCCGCGCCGGCGCTGGCTGTCGGTTTGCCGGGCGAGCGCGGACCTTCGTTCGGTCCGGTGGTCTGCACGACATCGAAGGCCGTGATCGGAACCTGATCGATATTGTTCCAGCAGCCTTTCGGAAAACGAGCATCGGGCGAAATCGAAATCGAAAATATCGAGCCATTGTCAGCGACCATGCCGCCATATTTTTTCAGCCCCAGCGCGACGGCGCGTTCATACTTCGACCAGTTTTCGGGAATCTCGAAGTTTGCCTTTAAGCGCAGTCGCTGGCCCATGGCGGGCACATCCGGAAGCTGTGTGTGACCGGCGGAGTGCGTGGCTGGATAAATGTGCGCGGTATTCGGCTTATTTCTACGCGAACGTTTGACGACCAACCGCACGGCGTGCTCGACCATGCCGCGCTCACATTCGTCAAACCGCACCGTCATTGCGAAGATGCAGAGGCCTGCAGCGTCGCCTGAGGTCCACTGGGGCGGCCGCAGCGCGTTACTGTTCAGATTAAATCGTGCCACATTTGAAACTGTCCACGGCGGATTTTCTTTTGTCAGCTTCGTCAGCCACGATTCCCAGACCAGCCCGGTTCCGGGCTGCACCGTGATCGCGTGCCGGTCGCCTCCGATATTTTTCGGATCCATCTGCCACTCGTTCAGCGTTGTTTTTCCAGGAAAGAGCGGCCAGCCTTCGATCGGTTGATTGGGCGGCAGCGGATAGTTGGCAATGTCCTTTGTGCCCGCCTTGATATCGTCAGATTCGTCAGCGCTCCCTGTCACCTTCACATCGATTTTGGGCTGGTTATCGGGAACCAGCGTATAATTCATATCCTCGTTTATCTTTACATGGCGATGCTGCCTGGCAAAGTCTGCGATGATCTGCTTGATCATCGCATCTGAATTAGCAAGCAGTGGCCGCTTTGAGATATCCTCGTTAAGCGCGTTATCGACCGGAAAAATCTGCATTGCAGACAGGACCGCGTCCGCTTCGGGCGTGTTGAACATCAGCGATTCTTTCACCACAGGAAGCGGGCCGAGGATGCGGCCTTCATGGTTGATGCGCTCGCCGCCCATGGCTGAACCGATGGCGACGGCGAACAGTAGCGAGATTTGAATTGCGGATCGAATGCCCATTCGGGTCTCCTGAATTCGCTGTTCTCGCGTACACCGGGCATTCCCGTGATATAAACATATAAGCTGTTGGTTTGGCGGATTCTCGAATGTCTATCATGGGTGTCGGTTGCAATTACAACACGATGTCAGTATCACTTTTCGTCTGAATAGGGACCGAATGAGCGCACTGGAAAGGAATCGCAGTGGAAATGGCCAAGCAAGCTGAAAAGAAAAAACTTCGAGTGGGAATCGTCGGCGCGGGCGGAATCGCCTGCACTCACGCAGACAATTACAAAAAGTTCGATGATGTCGATATCGTCGGCGTATGCGACGTCAGCGAAGCCAGCCTGAAAAAATTCGGCGAAAAGACGGGCCTTGCGATTCCGCAATTCAGCGATTGGAAGACTCTGATCAAAGAAGCGCGCCCGGATGCCGTCAGTATCTGCACGCCCAATGGATTACATCTGCAGCCCACGGTGGACGCCCTGAACGCCGGCTGTCACGTCCTCTGCGAAAAGCCGCTGGCCATGAACGCCGCTGAAGGCCAGAAGATGATCGACACGGCGAAAAAGAACAAAAAGCATCTGGTCATTGCGTTTCAGCACCGCTTCGACGGCCGCATCAAGCTTTTGAAGAAAGCCGTCGAAGATGGATTCTTCGGAAAAATTTTGTTTGTCCGCGTGCAGGCGTTGCGGCGCCGCGGCATTCCGAATTGGGGCGTCTTCGGCCGAAAAGATCTGCAGGGTGGCGGTCCGCTGATCGACATTGGCGTGCATTGTCTTGAAATGGCGCATTACACCATCGGTTCGCCGGATCCGGTCGCCGCGACCGGCAACATCTGGACTTACATGGGTAACAAGCCGTCCGATGTCGCCTCGATGTGGCCGAACTGGGACCACAAGAGCTACACGGTCGAGGACCTCGCCATCGGCCACATCCGCATGAAAACCGGCGCGGTGATCCACATCGAATCGTCTTTCGCCACGCATATTGAAAAGGACATGTGGACGTTTCAGATTTTCGGCGAGAAGGGTGGGGCGACCTACGATCCGTTCAGCGTTTTTTACGATCAGGCCGGCATGATGATGAACGCCACGCCCGCCTTTACACCGAAGATCGAAATCTTCCCGCACAAGATGCGGCACTTCGTCGATGTATGCCTGCACGATCGCAAATGTGAAGCGCCCGCCGAACACGGCCTGATGGTGCAGAAGATGCTCGACGGAATCTATCAATCCGCCGAGGCCGGACACGAAGTCAAGATTGACTAGTTTGAAGGGGGTGGAGACATTCCTGTCTGCTTGCGAACGCGGCGCCACTGGCAGACAGGAATGTCTGCCCCACTTGTTGCAACGTTCCCTCCAAAAGAGTAAACTCCCCGGCAACTACGCGCCCGTAGCTCAACTGGATAGAGTACAAGCCTCCGAAGCTTGGGGTTGTGGGTTCGACTCCCGCCGGGCGTATTTAAGCTCCCCACAACTGGCTAGATCGACGCTCGTGTATTGATAGAGGAACAGCCCGATGCGCAGCAGAAGCAAACCACTCGTGCTGTCCGTAGATGACGACCCGACCATTCAAAATTTGATTCGGCGTTACGTTAGCGATAGCGAAGTGGTTTGCGCCAGCAGCTGTTCGGAGGGACTCGCAGCCGTCGAAGAGCACCAGCCGGACTTGATTCTGATGGATGTGCAGATGCCGGTCATGGACGGATTCGAGTTTTGCGCAATGCTGCAGCAGAACCCGGAGTCGGCGAAAATTCCGGTTATTTTTTTGAGCGCCCTGGGTGATGCGCAGGATAAGGCGCGGGCGATGGCCGTCGGCGCCGTCGATTATCTGACCAAGCCGTTCAGCAAAATGCAGTTGGTCAATATGATTACTTTGCATCTGAAGAAAAAGTCTTAAGCAAAAAGAGTGTTGGCTGACGCCGCGTATTTACGACTCTCTTCGCCGTCGGCGGCCAGGCTCATCGGGTAACCCCTCAATGAGCAGGCTCCAATTCCACCCAGCGCGTTGATACGTTTTTGCCTGTGGGCAAGTCCCACGCAGGAGATTTGTCTCCAGGAGCGAAGACATTTGAATTCTGATGTTCTCCGGCGTCGTCGGTCCAGCAGAAAGTGACTTTGGTGCCGTCCTCTTTGGGAATTTGATAAATGAGATGCGCTTCGCCGCGCATGAACTCGATACCGCCTGAATTTGTAAAGCGCACGCGAATCGTATCTCCGGCACCCTTCAAGTCCTTACTGCCCCAGACGAAACTTTGCGACCAATGGTCTTTCGGCTGGTAGCCCATGTGCTGAATTGTCCAATCCTTGACGATGGGTTCCCATGTCTTTCCACCGTCAACCGATCCCTCGATTTGATACTTCACGTTTGGATTGGGAGACGTGTACGACAAGACCTGGGCGACCGGGTAAATGGCAACAATGGGCTTTTTGTGCGGCGTCTTGAGTTCCAAGGTAAACTTTGGAGACTTGAATGCGCCTTCGACGAGATGGGTTTGTGCCTGAGCGAGACACGGCCCTGCGTTCAGCACTGCTTTTCCGGACGATGCGAAGTTTACCTTTGTGCCGCCATCCTTCAGGCGCGGAATAATTGACGAACTCGCCTGGCAGATGGTGGTCATTTTCAGGCCGGTACCTGCAAGCGTCCTGGCTCCCGCGTCGAAACGAATCATGTACTGACGGTAACCTTTTACGCGATCTGTGATGTCCAGCCCATCGGTGAATTTACCGCAATCCTGCCACGTTTTTCCCTGATCAATGGACACGGCCACGCTGCATGTTGCTTTGCCGTTCAGCACCAGACCATTCTTCCCGCCCTTATCGTAAATGCCCCAGGCTTCGGCATTCGGCGGCGTACAAGCAATAATGTAAGGCGTGTAGAATTCGAACGTGACCTGATTATCTGTTTCAGCGATGACGCCTTCCTTATAATCGTCACTGCCGAAGTCTGGCGTGTACACGTAAACAGCATTTGCGTACCAGGCCTGCCCAACCTTGCCTTTACCGCCAAAAAATTGTTCCGGCCGGTCAACCCAGCTTGCCCAACGATGAGGGCCCGCGATGCCTTCATCGTTATAATTGCGCCCCCAGAAAACAAACGTCTTGCCGTCAGCAAGGCCGGGCTTGATATAACGCCGAAGTGTTTCGCCACGTCGCAGATGGACAAGCGGCGGATTGCTGGCGTAGCCCGAGAGCGGCGCCTGGCCTGAATACACGGCGTAACCTGCACAGTGTTTCGCACTGTAAGGAGACATCGGCCAGCCTTTCTGACGTTCTGGTTGGAATTGAGGGTCGATCAGTTTGTCGAGATCCTTTTGAATCTCTTGTATTGAGAGCAGCTTCCTGCCCGCAATATCGAAAATCACGCTGGAAATGTCGTGATCCAGAAGAGCCCATGATCCATCTTTGTATTCACCGCCTGTCAGCCAAACTTCAAACGAATGATGCCCGGTGACCATCGCGCCACGACTGCGGCAATGTCCCAGCAACACATTCATCTCAGCGATCCATTGTTCATGAGATGAAAAACATAAACCGAAACCATCGGCAAAGAGTCCCTTCCAATAATCGCGAGACTCGACTGCGCCTCCGTTGTTCCAGCCCGCGCTCCATAGATCCTCCACGCCTTCTTCGCCGTGCCAGTAGTGGTAGTTGCGCCACATCCAGCTTCCCAGAGCCCGCTCTTCGTCGGTTTTCGGGTCCGTGCCTTTTACGCGCTTATAAATCTGAGACTGGTTGGCGAATAATCTTTCCCACGTGGAACAGGTGAGTTCGCCCGAGTACCACGGATGATCTGTGCTGACCTGCGGATCGCCGTTTGCAGCAAACGAAGAAGAAGCAATGACGGCTAGCAGAATGACAGCAAAAGCGCGGCGGTAATACATCGAATGTTCCCCGTAATTTAGAGCTGGAGTGCTGCCCTGAATTACACCGCTCGTGGTCCTGTTACGGATTCAAATGATCCTCGCTTGAGCAATACTGAATGGTCGCGGCACTCGTTAGCAATTCGGGGCTGTATAAACCCGACCGAAACACCGTGACCTCCAGCTACATAGGGTGTAAATAAAAGATGAAACGATTCATCTTTTGGAGCCAGCATGTCGACCAGACATTTTTTATCGCTGCTCCTGTCGCTCCAGTGTGGAATCCTGATTTTTTCTGCTACTGCGTCTGAAGAAGACGTCGATGCCAAACTCAACGCACTCCGGGAGACAGCGAAGAAGCGTTACAAAGATGAGGTTGCTCCGTTCGTCGCAACGTACTGCTCGCGCTGTCATGGCGAGCAGAAAAAGAAAGGCGGAGTGAGCTTTGAATACGCAGTAAAAAATCCGGGCTCCCCGACATTCCGGCCGCTGTTCAACCAGGCCGCCAAGAACGTCAAAGACCGCAACATGCCTCCCGAAGAGACGAAGCAGCCGACCGACGCGCAGCGCCAGATGTTTGCCGAATGGGTCGCCGGCATGAAATATCTCAGCCCCAAAAATCCCGGTCAGTTTGTTATCCGCCGGTTGAGCAAGCTCGAATACGGCAATACCCTGCACGATCTGTTCGGCGTGGACAGCCATCTCGCTGATGAGATGCCCGACGAAGTTTTCGGCGCCGGATACACCAACTCGCTTCCGTCTATGCTGATGGAGCAGTACCTCGCGGTGGCCAACGAAGTCGTGAAACGAGCGCTCGCGCCGGTGGGCGCACGGCCCAATTCGCTGCAAAAGAAATTGTTTGGCTCAGCGCCAAGCGCAGGGGCAGATCCCCGGGCCGCGGCACGCGAAGTGGCCCGCTCACTCGCGCGAAAATGTTATCGCCGGCCGGCGACCGAAGCGGAAATTCAGGTTCTGCTGCAGGTCTTCGATCTCGCCGCCAATAATGGCAAATCATACGACGAGAGCCTGCGCCTGATGCTCAAGGCCGTCCTGGTCTCGCCGCAATTTCTTTTCATTACGCCGGGAAGCGAACCGGAGCCGGGACACGACATTGTTCCGCTCGACGATTACCAACTCGCCTCGCGGCTGTCCTATTTCATTTGGGCGACGATGCCCGATGCGGAGCTCTCGGAGCTCGCCGATGCCGGAAAATTGCATGATCCCGCGGTGCTCGCCAAACAGGCCCGCCGCCTTTTGAAGGATTCGCGTTCGCGCGCGCTCTTTGATGGCTTCGGCGCGCAATGGCTCGGCGTCGACAAGCTCGCCGGCAAAGCGTTCGATGCCAGCAAGTTTCCGATGATGACCCCCCAGATGCGGACCGCGATGTACGATGAGGCGCGGCTGCTTTTCGAGAATATCGTCCGCGACAATCGCAGTTTGATGACGTTCGTTGACTGCGACTACTCGTACATGAACGAATCGCTGGCGAAGATCTACGGATTGCAGAGCGACATTTCCGGCTCGAAAATGAAAAAAGTTCAACTGAGCGATCCCAACCGCGGCGGCGTGTTGACCATGCCGGGCGTTCTGGCGATGAGTTCTTTCCCCAACCGCACCAGCCCGGTCAATCGCGGCGTCTGGGTTCTGGAACAGCTTCTGGGCGAGCACGTTCCGCCGCCACCTGCGAATGTGCCCTCGCTGGAGAAACAGGACAAACAGCAGGTAGCCAATCTCACGCTGCGGCAGCGAACCGAACTGCACCGCACGGAAGCCGTCTGCGCGAATTGTCACAAGATTCTCGACCCCATCGGCTTCGGCCTGGAGAATTTCGATGCCATTGGCCGCTGGCGCGATCGGGACGACAGCGGCGGAGCGATCGATGCGTCGGGCGAGCTGCCGGGCCAGAAGCATTTCAGCACGCCGAAGCAACTCAAACAGATTCTGGCGGCCCGCACCGACGATGTGTGCCGCAATCTGACCGGCAAACTGCTGGCCTACGCGCTGTGCAGGCAGTTGTCGGGCTACGATGAGATCGTCGTCGATCAATTGTCGGAGGCGATTGCCGCGGATGGCTATCGCATGCAGACACTGGTTGTGGCGGTGGTGACGAGTTATCCTTTTATGAATCGCCGCCTGAAGGACTGAAGAAGGAGCGACCCATGCAAAAGAACTGGCTGATCAGTCGACGTGCCTGCCTGCGCGGACTTGGCGTTGCGCTGGGGCTCCCGCTTCTGGAAAGCATGGGCTGGGCGGATGAAAAAACGAAATCGAAGCCGCCGATTCGCCTCGGCTTTATGTACATGCCCCACGGCGTGATCATGGAACGGTTTTGGCCGACCGATCCGGCCGCTTATTTAAAAAATCCGCCGGAGATTCTGCAGCCGCTGCTGCCGGTGCTCGACCAGTGCCTGGTGGTGAAGGGCGTCAGCGGCGTGCCGATCAATCCGCTCGGCGGAGCGCCGCATGCGCTCGAGCTCTCCACGTGGCTCACCGCGACGCTGCCCGACGCCGAGCGCCGTGACACCGTGAACATCGCCATCTCCGCTGATCAGATTGCGGCCAATTATGTCGGCGCCTTTACGCCGCTGCCGTCGCTGGAACTGGCGACCATGCCGCAGACACACAAGGAGAACCAGGAAGGTCTCAACGAAGCGTATTACTCGCATTGCAGCTACCGCGGCCCGACGCAGCCGGTGCCGGCTGAAATCAATCCGCGGACGGTATACAAGCGGCTCTTTCAGTGCCGCGAAGAATCTCAGGCCGGCGGCAAAGCGGACAAGGCGGGCGATGCGCTCGATCGCTCGATGCTCGACCTGGTCCTGAAGGGCGCCAAAGATCTGCGCGGAAAACTAAACCGCCCCGATCAGCACAAGCTCGACGAATACCTCGACAGCGTGCGCTCAGTGGAACGTCGCATTCTCGCGATTGAGCAGCGCCAGACCGAAGCGGCCAAAGCCAAGGCGGGTCTCGGGTCGCGATCCGTTAACTCGCCGCCGATCGAAATTTCAATTCCCGAAGGCGACAAGCGCAGCGAGTACATGCAGGTCATGTGCGACTTGAACGTGCTGGCCTTCCAGACAGACATCACGCGCGTGAGCACTTACATCGGCTCGACGCCGAACGGCGTGTCGTATCCTGAACTGGGTTTCTCCGACGAGCACCATTCGCAGACGCATCACAACAACAAGGATCCGATGCTTAGCAAGGTCGCGAAGATCAACCAGTTCAACGTTGCGCAGTTCGCCTACATGGTCAAGAAAATGCAGAGCCTGAAGGAAGGCGACGGCACGCTGCTCGACAACTGCATCATGATGTGGGGCTCGGGCCTTGAAGACGGCAACACGCACAATCGCCAGAATCTGCCGTTTGTCATCGCCGGTAAAGGCGGCGGCACGCTCAAGACGGGCCGCTATCTGCCCAATTGCAAAGGCAGCCAGGGTGATCTTCTGGCCACGCTGCTTCACTGCGCTGGTGTTCCGTTGGACCGGCCCCTCGGCAACGCGACGAAGCAACTGACTGAAATGACCGCCACTTGAAGCGCCCATCCCGATTATCTAATTCGCCGCCTTGGCCGAGCGGTTAAGGAAGGGGCAGATTGACATCAAACTGAGGGATTGATCGGATGTGTGGAGGAGATTTCTGCTCTCCTCTCATACATACTATAACAATTGAGAATGTCGCATTGCGAAAAGATTTTTAAATATTTTTTCATATCGATACAAGCTCAATCTCCAACGGCAGTTATACGATCAGAAATTTATGACAATATTTGTCACTTTCGCATACTTAGCATAATAAACTTGTAATAGTGATACATCATTAACTTGTAAACGTCGAAACACGCAAAAAATCAGGCATCGCGACCAGGCAAAAGACCGAAATGAAGCCACCTGTAGCGGTCGATTGGCCGATCTCAAGATTTAGAAAAAAAGGTGACTTTTCATAACCCCGCATTGTATACAATGAAATGATCACTGTATACAATGAAACGACCGCACCGCAGAAACGCACTCTGGCAGATACCGTTGCCGCGCAGCTTCGCGAAGAGATTGTTGGCGGGCAACTGGCGCCCGGGAGCATGATTGCGGAGATTCCGACGGCGGAGCGGCTGGGCGTCAGCCGCGTGCCTGTGCGTGAGGCGACGCTGGTTCTGGAACGCGACGGGCTGCTGGTGTTTGAAGCTCGGGGACGCTGCCGGGTTCGGACGCTGACGGCGCGGGACTTCAACGAAATTTATTCTGTGCGCCTGCTGCTCGAGGTCGAAGCATTTAAACTCGCGGCCCGCAATCACACCGACGCTGATCTCACGCGGATGGAAGCGAATATTAATCTGATGGCGCGCGCCCGCTCGCTCGCTCGCGTGACGTTGCTCGACATTGAATTTCATGATCTGATTTTGGAGGCGGGCCGGCAAACACGGCTGCAGCACCTGTGGCGGGTCATGCGCGGCCAGATCCAGCTTTTTACGGCCACATTGCAACGCGAATATAATCAAGCCACATCAACAACCTCCGAATCGACGGTGGCCAGTCACTTTGAAGCACTCCGCATCATAAAATCGCGCGACGAACAAGCCGCAGAGAACTGTGCACGGAAGCACCTCAAGTCCTGGGAAGATTGGATGCGGACCAGCGGCCGGACCGTTGATCGGCAGGAGGTGCGCGCTTGATTTCATGCCGCCGGCTTACTGTGGTATTTCTCGCAGCAGTGACGATTTGCTCCGGCCGCGTTTTCGGCGGCGACGCGAAAGACGCCGCGGCCGAATTGTTTTTTGAATCCAAGATTCGGCCATTGCTTCTTAAGCACTGCACCGAATGTCACGGACTGGAGAAACATAAGGGCGGGCTGCGGCTGGATTCGCGTGTCGGCTGGCAGCAAGGCGGAGAGGCTGGTCCTGCGATTGTTCCGGAAAAACCGGAAGCGAGCCTATTGATCAAGGCGGTGTCCTATAAGGACAGTGAACTGATGATGCCGCCTAAGAAAGCTGGCGGAAAATTGACTGACGCCCAAATCGCTGACCTCACCGAATGGATCAAAATGGGAGCCCCCGATCCGCGCGTGGCCGAAGCCCGCGCAGGCGGAGCGATCCTGGAGAAAGCCAAAACCTGGTGGGCCTTTCAACCTCTCATTAAACCGGCGCTCCCACATTCAGTAGCCGGCCCGGAAATTCCCACGAACCCAATTGATTTTTTCGTGAACGAAAAGCTTGCTGCCGCAGGGCTGGAGAAGGCACCGCCGGCAGACCGGCGCACACTTTTGCGGCGCACTACATTTGATATTACGGGGCTGCCGCCCACTCCCGCCGAAATGGCTGCGTTTCTTGCCGACAATTCGCCGGACGCCTTCACAAAAGTCGTCGATCGATTGCTGGAAACGAAAGGCTATGGGCAGCGCTGGGCCCGGCATTGGCTGGACGTGGCCCGCTACGCTGACTACCACGATGCCGATCCGAAAGGGCGCAACGCCATTTGCGAGCCCATGGAGGCGTGGCGTTATCGAGACTGGGTTGTCGAGTCGTTCAACCGCGATTTACCGTTCGATCAGTTCATCGTTCATCAGATTGCGGGAGATCTGCTTCCTGCGCCTAAAGAAGACCCGCTTAATCAAGCAGGTCAGATCGCAACCACATTCCTGGTCAATGGAGTCTGGGACCGCGGCGATGCCGACAAGGAAAAACTGGTCAGCGACATGGTCGACGATCAGATCGACACGGTGGGCAAAGCGTTTCTGGGCCTGACGCTCGGCTGCGCGCGCTGCCACGATCACAAGTTCGATCCCGTCTCGAACGACGACTACTATGCGCTCGCCGGAATCTTCTACAGTTCGCATTTTGTGGAGAGCCTCGGCACCAAGGGCGGCGAAATTACCATCAAGCGTGTCCCCTTGGTTCCGCGCGCTGTTGCCACGACTCGTGATGGGCAGTTGCTGCAAATTGAAGCCGTCAAAGCGAAACTAGCCGCGCTCGACAAAGTCATGCCGAAGATTGCTGCCGATCATCCCGAACGACTGGCGCTGCTAAAGGAGCAGAAGGCGCTCGAAGCCGAATTGCCGCCGCAATATCCGGTGGCATTGACGATGCAGGAGGGCGGAACGCTGGGCGGTCTTTTTCCCAATATTCAGGACGTGCCGGTTCACATGCGCGGCAGTTACACGCGGCTGGGGACAGTGATTCCGCGACGCATGCCCGCGTTTTTTGCGGGGGACGCTCAGCCCAAAATAACGAAAGGCAGCGGACGCCGCGAACTGGCTGACTGGATTGCGTCGAAAGACAATCGGCTCACCGCGCGCGTCATTGTCAATCGCGTCTGGCAATGGCACTTTGGCGAGGCATTGGTTCGTACGCCCAATAACTTTGGGCTGATGTCTGAAGCGCCGAGTCATCCGGCACTGCTGGACTGGCTGGCGGCTCAATTCATCGAGGACGGTTGGTCGCTGAAAAAATTGCACCGCCGCATCATGCTCTCAACCGTGTATCAGCAGGCCAGCGTTGTATCTCGCGCTCAAGCGGAGAAGGATCCCGAGAATCGCTGGCTCGCGCGCTTCGGAGCCCGGCGCTTGGAAGCCGAAGCGATTCGCGATGCCATGATTTTCGTCTCCGGACGGCTTGATCTCGCGCTGGGAGGCCCGGCCGGCGCCGATGTCAGCGCTCCACGCCGCGCACTTTACATTCAGACCTGCCGCTGGGACCGCAGCAATTTCGCGACGCTTTTTGACGCGGCAAATCCAGATACTTCATCGGAAAAGCGACACGTCTCGACGGTCGCGCCGCAAGCGCTGCTGATGATGAACAATTCTTTCATTCGCGATCAGGCGGATCATTTCGTCAAGCGGTTGCTCGGTGAAGTCAAAGGCGACGAGACCGCTCGCATTCAGGCGGCCTATCAGATTTTGTACGGCCGCCCGGCGCGGGTCGAAGAACTCGAAATCGCGCGGCAGGTGCTCAAGGCAGGCAAAGCGGGGCCTGAAGCGGCGTGGCGCGAACTGGCGCATGTGCTGCTGTGCACCAATGAATTTATTTACATGGATTGATCTGCGGCTCGGGAGGGGAGCATGGAAAATAAAATTTCACGCCGCCAAATGCTGGCCATGACCGGCTCTGGTTTTGGTCTTCTGGCACTGGCGGATTTACTGGCCGCCGACGAGCCCGACCGTGCAACGCAGCCTTATGCCGTCCGGCCGCCGCATTTTAAGGCGCGCGCCAAGCGCGTGATTTTTCTCTATATGCCCGGCGGACCGTCGCATGTCGATCTCTTCGATCCCAAACCCAAACTGACTGCCGATAACGGCAAGCCGCTGCCGTTTGAAATGCCCAAACTTCAGCGCACCAAAACCGGCAACCTGCTGGCCTCGCCCTGGAAATTTTCTCAGTACGGCCAGTCGGGCATTCCGGTGAGTGAACTGCTGCCGCATACGGCCAAGCGCATCGACGACATCTGTGTCATCCGTTCGATGGTGGCCGACAACATCAATCATACCGGCGCCGCGCTGCAGATGTGCACGGGCGAACAGGCGTTTTCGCGACCGAGCATGGGTGCGTGGCTCACGTATGGTCTGGGAACGGAGAACCAGAATCTGCCCGGCTTTGTGGTTGTCAGTCCCACTTCGGTCTTTCAGGGTGCGCAGCTTTGGGCCTCGAGCTTTTTGCCCAGCGCCTACCAGGGCACGCTGGTCCGCGATCTGAAAAACCCCATCGCCAACCTGAGCGATCCGGCAGGCGATTTAGAATCCCAGCGCAGCAAGCTCGACACGTTGAAACAGCTCAACGAAATTCACAAGCGCCAGCGAGTGATCGACAGCGAACTTGACGCAAGAATCTCTTCGTTCGAGCTCGCGTTTCGCATGCAGCGTGAAGCCCCCGAGGCTTTCGATCTTTCGAAGGAATCCGCGGAGACGCATAAGCTCTACGGCACCGACAAGCCGGCGACTGAAATGTTTGGAAAACAATGCCTGATGGCGCGGCGTCTGATCGAGAGAGGCGTACGCTTCGTTCAACTCTTTGACGCGCCGAAGAACAATGCCTGGGACCAGCACAGTGCGTTGAAAGAAGATTTGCCCGCGCGCTGCATGGCCGTCGATCAGCCGTGCGCGGGATTATTGACCGATCTCAAGGCGCGCGGCCTGCTCGAAGATACTCTCGTCCTCTGGGGCGGAGAATTCGGCCGCACGCCCACCGCGGAAGGAAACAACGGCCGCGAGCATCATCCTTTTGGATTTACAATGTGGATGGCGGGCGGCGGCATCAAGGGCGGCATGACCTACGGCGCCACCGATGACTATGGCTGGCACGCCGTTCAGGACAAAGTTCACGTGCACGATCTCCACGCCACCATCCTCCACTTAATGGGCTTGGACCACGAACGCCTGACCTATCGCCACGCCGGCCGCGACTACCGCCTGACGGATGTCTACGGCAAAGTTGTTCACGGAATACTGGCGTAAAGTTAATACTCCGCCGCCCCCGACTGTCACTTGCACTCCGCATATCCTCGGTAAAGTAAGCAAACTCAATATTTTCAACACACCGGGAGGCTGCCATGCTTGAACGCACGTTGCCGCAGATCGATATCTTCCAGGGCCTGCGCCCTGAGCAAATCACTGAACTTTGCGGCTGGCTGAAGCCCTTCGATTACGCCGCCGGCCAGCAGATCTTTGCTGAGGGCCAGTTGCCGAACGGTCTGTACATTCTCAGCAATGGCACGGTTGGCGTGGTCAAAAGTTCATTGCGCGGAAAGTTCAAGCTCGCCAGCGTTGAGGCGCCGTCATTCTTCGGTGAGATGGGCCTGCTCGAAAATGCGGAGCGTTCCGCCGGCATTGTGGCTAAGACAAACGTATCAGTATCGCTCTTGCCCGCCGACCTTTTCGTGTCGAAGCTGAATGCAAACAATCTGACCGCGTTGCGGATCGCGGTGAACGTCGGCCGCCTGGTCTCCCGGCGGCTGCGCGATATGAACAAAAAGATGGCTACGATGAGCGCCAGCGTTGCGAGCCGCCGACCGTCACGATAATGCAAAATTGAAACACAGAGGCGGCCGGAATGGCCGCCTCTGCGTACTTCGCTTCCTATCCTTCAAAACGACTAGTCCTTCTTGATCTCGATCTTTTCTTTGTATTCAACCGGCCGGTCCTTGACCTCGACTTTTTCCTTGTATTCCACAGGCCGATCCTTGGTGACGATCACCGGCTCAATGCGGCGCGTTTCAATCACGCGGCCATCGCTGGAAAGCGTTCCGTAGACGGTGTAGTCGCCTTCCGTCTTCAGCGTCGTGATCGGCTCGCCGTGCAGAACGTATTCGCGTTCGCCCACGAAGCCCACGTAATCGTTGCCTTTCCTCTTTACTTTCATCTTGTATTCGCTGTCTTTGCCATCCGATTTGGATTTGATCTCAACTTCTTCCTTCTCCGAAGCGAACGTCGCGGTGCTGAACGTCAGCGCGACAAACGGCAATACCAGCAGACTCAGAAATTTCATTTCTCTCTCCTTTTTCTGCAAAGGGAGCGGGCCTCCTCAGCATTCGCCGCCGCTCCGGCATTCCTGGCGATCTCCACGTTAACGAATAATGCAATCCCTCGGCCAAGGGCAGGCGCGCGGGTTTTCCCGTTTACCACGCCACGCGAATGAATAGACTATATGAAATGAGCGCCGGGCTTTGGCCCGGCGTTTTCAAGGGGAAACTGGGAAACTTCAGGAGACTTTACAATGCCGATGGTGTCTTTACGTCAATTGTGCGATCACGGGGCCGAGAATAATTATGGTCTCGCGGCTTTCAATGTGAACAATATGGAACAGATCCAAGCCATTATGGAAGCGGCGAAGGAAACAGATTCGCCGGTGATCATTCAGGCCAGCCGCGGTGCCCGAAAATATACTAACGATGCCTTTTTGAGGCATTTGATGCTCGCCGCTGTCGAACTTTACCCGAACATTCCGATCTGCCTGCATCAGGATCACGGTAACAGCCCGGAAACCTGCGAAAGCGCGATCAAGAACGGCTTCACCAGCGTGATGATGGACGGCTCGCTGAAAGACGACGGAAAATCGCACGCTGATTTTCAGTACAACGTCGATGTCACCAAGCGCGTCTGTCAGGCGGCTCACGCCAAAGGCGTCAGCGTCGAAGGTGAGCTGGGCTGCCTCGGCAATCTTGAGACCGGCATGGGCGACAAGGAAGACGGCCACGGCGCCGAAGGCAAGATGACGCGCGACCAACTCCTCACCGATCCCGTCGAAGCGCAGGAGTTCGTCAAACAGACCGGCGTCGATGCGCTCGCTGTTGCCATCGGCACCAGCCACGGCGCGTACAAATTTACGCGCAAGCCTGACGGAGCGATTCTCGCGATGGATCGCGTCATCGAAATCCACAAGAAGCTGCCCAACACACACCTGGTCATGCACGGTTCGAGCTCCGTGCCTCAGGCCTTGCAGGACATCATCAACAAGTACGGCGGCAAGCTGAAGCAGACCTGGGGCGTGCCGGTCGAAGAAATTCAGCTCGGCATCAAGAACGGCGTCCGAAAAATCAACGTCGACACCGACCTGCGCCTGGCCATCACCGGTGCGATCCGCAAAGTGTTCGCGGAAAGCCCGGACAAGTTCGATCCGCGCGAGTATCTCACCCCCGCGCGCGCCGCGATGCAGGCCGTCTGCAAAGAACGCATGATTCAGTTCGGCCAGGCCGGCAAAGCCAGCAAGATCAAATGCAAACCGTTGACGGAGATGGTGGCGTTGTACAAATAGTTTTTGGAATCACGAAGAGCACGAAGAATCTTTTGATGGGAATCCCCTCTCTATCGAGGGGATTTTTTTATGGCTTTTTCGGTTCTAACGCAGCCTTGCAATTCCAAAGCGTCTTCAATGCCAACGGCGTAGCAATGAGTGGATCGTCTTCTTTCATCAGGATCGATTTGTTTTTCCAGAGGCCATCGGGGAGAGGGGCGGCCAGCGTTACCTGTGCAAATCTTGTCGCCAATTGTTGATTGGCATCAGGAATTCCAATTAAGACATCTGAAAATTGCGCGCGGAAATAATGGGTGAGTCCATTTGCCCATCCACCTTTATCTTTTTCGTCAAAACCAGGACATACCTCTGCGGTTGCGTTCGACAGCAGCCACTTTTCGGCCGACTTTCTGGCACGATTGAATGCGTGCACCTGCTCCCACGCCTCGTGGCCGGGGCTCCCACGTCCAGGAATGGCAGGCAATCCACCGAGTTCCCCTAATGAGCGCATGGCGAGTACGCCGTCTGCCGTAGCAGACCCATACGATTTGAATTTCTTCTCGTCAGACGTCTTTCCAGCTTTATTCAGATCAGCCGTTCCTGGGGAAAAGAAAAAGCCACCATCTGCGTTAGCATCGCTCTCAGCATAGTTCTGGCACGCACGGATAAAGTCCCGCGCTCGGCGGCGACTATCTCGTGCATCGCTTTTCGCGAGGGCATTCAACGCATATCGCGTTGCCGAGATATTGACGTTGCGCCCGCGGCCTTTTACGAAAATTCCTTCGGGTGCCCAACCGCCGTAAGCCGGATCTTCCGGCTTGCAACCATTATCTTCGCTATGCTGCGCCGCCTTCAAATACTTCACCCACGGCTCAACCGTCTTCTCCCATCCTTCCGGCTTGAGCTTCGCAAACGCCATGATCCCCAGCGCCGTCGAATACGTCGGCAACTCCAGCCACTCGCCGCCGGTGCCGAGACCGCCGTCTTTGCCTTGCGCGGCGATCAGGAATTTTTCGGCGCGCTCGAAATCGGCGGCGTGGCGGTCTTTGTCAATGGTCGCCAGCGTCTCGAGCACAAACGCCGTCGTCGCCACGCCGGGTTTCAGGTGGCCGTAGGTCACCGAATGCCAGCCGCCGTCCTCGGCCTGAAGTTTCCAGAGCGCGTCCGCGCCCTTGACGATGGCCGCATCGATTTTTTCGCGGAGAGCGTTGTCGTCTTCGGCAGCCAATATTGCGACGCGTATAAGAGTTAGGAAAATTGCGCAGCACGCCAGGCGCGTCCGCACGGGCAGCCAACGGCAGGCTGCCCGTGGCATACATGCGTTTTCGATTTGTGTGACGCTCCGGATTTCAGATGCACAATCACCATCCAAAATCTGTTCTCTGTGGCCCTCTGGGACCTCTGTGCCTCTGTGTTGAAAATGTGTGTGGGCCACGCGGAGGGTCCTACAGGTCCAGGATCGGCAGCAGCCGATACGGCGTCTGCAGGCAGAGCATCGCGCAGGCGGTGGGGAACGTGCGGCCGCGCAGGCAGCTCGTCGCGGTCCAGCTTCCGTCGGCGTTCTGGATCTTGAGCAATCGCGTGCGCACGAAATCGAACCAGCACTCCCAGCGCTCTCCGCCTTCTTTGACGAGCGCATGCGTGATCAGGACCGACGCGGTGAAATCTTCTCCAGTGTTGGTCAGGAATCCCTGGCCCATGCTGCCGCCTTTGCAGATCATTTTCAAAAGGGTGTCGGTCGCCTGGTTGTCCTCGCGTTCCTTCCATTTGCCCATGCCGTGCAAAATTCGCATCGCGCTGGCGGTGGAATATATCTCATTGTTCGACTGGCTGTTGAATAGCTTGGTGCCGGAATTGAACTGATTCTTGATGAACTTCATTGTCCGGTCGACGGCGGCGTGCCGGATGGGAATGCCGGCCGAGTCGGCCGAGCGCAGCGCCATCCAAGCATACGCGGTGGCCTGCAGGCTGCTGTAGGTCTCTTTATGCCAGCTTCCATCGGATTCCTGTGACATGGCGATCGAATTGGTCATCTTCGTGATCGCTTCTTTCATTTCATTATAGCTTTCGACCGGAAGATCGACGGCGCGCGAGCCATAAACCTGCGATAGGAAGAGCACGGCAAAGAACGTGTGCACACGTTCGCCAACGTAGGTCTGGACCTCGGAGCGCTCGCCTTCTGCGATGTCGCGGTGAGCGCCGGCGTTGCGTGCGCGCTTCAGGACGTATTGAACGGCTTTATCGAGCGCCTTGACGCACGCGGGGTCGGGGCCGTCGCGATTGGTATTGCCCGCGGCGAGCAGAGCCAGACCGGAGATGCAGGTGGCGGCAACATCGGCCTGCGTCTTGTAATCCATGCCCCACGAGCCGTCACCGTTCTGAGCTTTAATCAGCCACTGCGTGCCGCGCTCGACGGATTTGATTTGTTCCTTGGGCAATTCATCAAAAGCCGGGCACAGCCGTGCCAGCACGCACGCGCCCACTCCCAGCACCATCAACACGCGATTGACCATATATAATGTCCCATACCATATTACGTACAGGTAAGTCAAACTTTGCCGAATCTTGTTGCAAAATTGTTTCGCGCGAGGTACTTTTCTTATAGAAGTTACTTCAGTCCGGCAAAACGTATTGCGTGGTTTAAGATGTCAGTAAAGCAGTTTCTACAGTATGAAAACCCCCGGCGCGGGATCCTGGCGCCAGGGGTTTTTTTGTTTTCAGGATCAGGCCTCTTTTAAGGAGTCGCTCGCATGGCCACGGGCAAGGTGAAGTGGTTCAACGATCAGAAGGGTTTCGGTTTCATCCAGCGCGATGACGGTGGGAAGGACGTGTTCGTCCATCACACAGCCATCAGTGCCTCGGGTTTCCGCAGCCTCGCTGAGGGTCAGGTCGTACAGTTCGACATCGTCGAAGACGCGAAAGGGCCCAAAGCCCAGAACGTCCAAGTTGTTCAGTAAATGTTACTGAACAGCCGCATCTGACAGCCGATTGATGGTCCGGACTTGATCAAGACTTCGCCTTGAGTGGCGTCGAGTAGACAGCCGGCTTCAACCAGCAAACCAGAGACAGGAGGTTTTCCGCAAGGGAACCTCCTGTTTTTTAATTGCACAAAAAGCTACGGACGTGCTCGCCAGAGTTTTTATGCATTATGCATTATGCATTATTTTTCCAACGCGCCGCAACGCTGCGGGTGTACTACCGGTATAACTATTGAACGCAGCAATGGGGGCACTTACTCATGTCACCGGAAGAACAACTTCAAGTTGTCGAAGCCGTCGCCGAAACACTCAAGGATTCCTCACCCGAAGTGCGCAAAGAGGCCTTCCATTGCCTGGTCAGCTTGGGTCTCGATGGTCTGGGCCGCATCATCGACGTGATCGACGATCAGAGCACCAGCCTGGAGTGCAAACGCGAAGCGTTGCAGGCCATCGGCGGCGCGTTCGCGGAAGGCAAAGTCGACAAATCCAAGATGGTGAAAGTCGCGATCAAGGCGCTCGAGGAATGCCTCGATAAGGAAAACGATGCATTGTCGGAGGCGGCCGTGGTGGCACTCGGCGAGATCGGGACGCAGGCGATCACGACCAAGCCCAAACTGCTGGCGCTGCTGAGCAGCAAAAAAGAGAATAACCGTCTGTGCGTGAAGATCAGCTCGGCGCTGCTGAATATTTCGCCAATACATTGATGACTCACGTCCGCAGAAATTCCTCTTGGCCGCGATTATTACCTGCGCAAAAAATTGTTCGCAGGAAATGGCGTTTCGGCTTTATCGATTCGACTGGTGAGTATGTAATTCCTCCAAATTTCGAGGAGGTGAACCAATTCGTTGAAGGCCGTGCTGTATTTAGTAAGGGGAAGCGCTACGGCTACATCGACGTTCATGGAAAAGTCGTTGTTCCAGCGCGATTTGACGTAGCGAATCCTTTCAACTGCGGACGCGCAGTGGTGATGATTGGGAATAATCAAGGCGTGATCGATCGCTTTGGAAAGATTATTGTCCCTATCGGACGTTATTCATGGACGGGCTGGGTATATGGCGAGGGAATGCTGCCGTTTCAGTCGAAATCATCCAATAAATTCGGCTTTCTAGACGTAACCGGAGAGGTCGCTATAAGTCCTCGTTTTGGAATAGCTGGATTTTTCTCCGAAGGCTTGGCGCTTGCTGCGATGCCCGGCGAATCTTTGCGCGGATACGTAAGCCATGGTGGTGAGTTCGTCATTGAGCCTAGGTTTCATCATGCACAACACTTTTCCGAGGGACTCGCTTGCGTTTCCGAATCGCTTAATGCGCTTCCAAATTCATACATTAATCGCAGCGGTCTTGTAATAATTCCGCCGCATAAGGATTGGCGAGATAATGGGGCATTCAGCGAAGGGCTCGCATCGGTATCAACCGAGCGCGGCGCGGGATACATTGACAAAGAGGGCAATTTTGTCATCGGTCCAGTTTCGCGGTATGCAAGATGTTTAGAGTTCAGAGATGGGATGGGAAACTTTATCGAGAAAGAAACAGAGCTCGAAGGATTTGTGGATAGAGTTGGGAATGAAGTATTCCCAGCGCAGTTCGGCAGTGCCGATTATTTCATTGGAGGAATTGCGAATGTGGACGGGGTCTACATAAATAAGAAGGGAAAGTTAATTTGGGCCCGCGATGATGAACGCCCAAAAATTAAGTACCAACCGAAACAAAAGCGGCGCTAAAATTTTGCGTCCACTTTCTCGCTCGTCCAGAGCACCGATTCCTGGCGGAATTGGCGTTTGTATTCGTCAATGAGCTTTCGGATAGCGGCTTCTTTCTCCGCAGTGGATTTGTAAACCACAATCACAAGCTTCGTCGGTTCCTTCGCAATAACGCCGGCGCGGTTTTTATACTGGCCGCCGGCATCAAGTATCGTCAGCCCCTCGCTGAAAACCGGTGTGAGCTGTTCGTCGACGAAGCGCTGCCATTCCGCGGCGCTGATCGATTTTCCCTCAGGCATCGATTGGCCGAAGAACAGCTCGGCGCGAGTCCACTGCGCTGCACCAATGACTGAGCCCAGCGTCGAAGCGTCGCGGTGATAGCACCCTGCGGACGCCAGCAATAGACAGCTTGCACTGCAAATTAAGAAACGGCGTAATGTTTTCATTCGGCGCGAAAGGTTATACGAACCGCGCAGCTATTCTGAAGTGCAGATTGCGCTACTGTGCGCTCCAATTGTTCAGGTCATCGGGCAAGGTCCCGTTCAGCGCCGATTCGCCGAGCTCAGACGCGTCATCCTTGCCCGCGCCGTCGTAAGCCCTGTTGAGCACATTGAAGAGCTGGCCGTTATCGATGCCGTCATCGCAGGCGGTTTTTTTATCCGGGCCCGACGAGAAAATATCGAATCCATTCCGGTTATGGATCAAGCGGCGCGGATCGCCGATGTAGCCAATCGGATTGCCCCAGGCGTCCACGATCATTTTACTCGGCCCATACAGAGGATCGTTGTAGTCGCGCAGATTGTCCGAAAGAACAATGAGTGGCAATGCATTACCAATTTTGGGCGACTTGGCCAGGAAGCGATATAGTGACCCGGCGTCATAATTCGGACTGCCTCCGCGCGGCAACCCGTATCCTGTGTCGGGAGGAAGTGTGTGAAATGCTCCGTTGTACGTATCCAGCGCGGTTGCGATTTGCTGAATCAGCGCTTTCGTAGCAGCGATGCGCGACCTGTTGGGAACGTCGCGAAGCATGATGCCCATCATCGCGATCATGAAAACGATAATCCCGATCACGACCAACACTTCGAGCAGCGTAAAGCCCGCCCCGCGGTTCATAATAGCCTCCTGTCAGGCGTAGTGCCACGGAACGGTGTTTTTAGGACATGGAAATGCGCCGGACGGATCAATACGCCGGTTTTTCCTGCTCAGCATAAAGCCCGGATTCGCATAAGATAGGGTTCTCAATCAGAGGTCGGCGTGAGCAAAAATATCGAGCAGCTATTGAAGGCCTACAGCGACGCCTTTCTGAAATACGGCATGGCCTGCCGCGCCGCGCCCGATCATTGGACCAAGCCCAACACAAAAGAATTCGAGAAACTGCTGGGAGAACTTCTGCCGCTCGCCGAGGCGGGCAATATTCACTGCCAGAACGCGGTCGCCACGATTTTTTGCTGGGGCCTGTGCATGGAAAGCGAAGAGGACTTCATTTCCCTGCGCAAAAATCTTGTCGCTGAGGCAAGTCATTGGTGGGCGCTCGCCGCGCGCAAAGGCCATCCTTACGCGCTCGACAATTTGCTTACCAACGGCTTGGGCGCGGAGAAGACGAAGCTCGAAAAGCTTGCGGACGAAGTGAAGAAAAGCCATCCGAAACTGAAGCCATCCACGCCAGAATTCCTGGGCGTGCTTTATCACAAAGTCTCAGGCAAAGCTTTCAGTAAAGATTGGGTCAAAATTTCGCCGGGGGTGACGGCGGGATAAAACTAATTGGGCCACTAACCTTTGATGGCGAGCTGCTCGATTAAAGTTCCAATCGGAACCTTTTTGCGCTTGGCCAATCGCGACAATCTTTCCAGCACAGTGGGATCCGAAGCTTGGAATTCACGTGACTTGAAGTCGCGG
>JADMIO011638327.1_pt1 | contig 83805 bp, 59 predicted proteins | sample 8958161 | NCBI WGS metagenome assembly JADMIO01 (sample SAMN16585339, study PRJNA669376) | soil metagenome | isolation source: Crop rotation soil | place: USA: Cullars Rotation, Alabama | collected 2011 | reverse complement strand
CGACTTCAAGTCACGTGAATTCCAAGCTTCGGATCCCACTGTGCTGGAAAGCTTCAATGGCTTCCACGCGCACGCGGTGGTCTGGATGTCGCAACATGCTCGTGAGCGCTTCAATTGCTTTGTTGCCACCCGCATTCGCCAGTGCCTGGATGGCCGCAACGCAGACAGAATTGTCCGCGGACTTTACGGCATTGAGCAATGGACGAAGCACGCGTTCATCAGAAATGGATCCGAGTGCCTGGATGGCCGTGAGCTGCAAATTATAGGGACCGGCATTGAGGACATTTTCCAGCGGCTCGATCGCCGCCGGGCCAAACGAAGCCGCCTGCATTAACATCCCGCGCGCCACCGCATACCAAACTTCATCGCGCGGATCAGTCGGGCGCCAACCCTGGTTTTCCAACACGCGAGCGGCCTGGCCGCGAACCGCCGAATCTGAATCTTTCAGGGCGGCAACCAATGCATTTTGCGCCCGCATATCCCCTCGGTTCTTCAAACCGTCGACTGCCGCGCGCCGGACTTCCGGACTGCGATCCCGGATGGCGTTTAAAAGGACATCCACGACTTGCGGGGCCTGGTTCTTGCCAAGTCCGCCTACCGCGGCACAACGAACCTTGGGATTATCGTCGGCTGCGGCTTCGGCGAGGGCCTCGATGGCGCGGGATTTGTCGGACTTGGCCAGCTCTTCGGCAGCGCGCAAACGCGTTTCCGCGTTCGACGACCTAATCTGTTGAAGTGCAAGCCATAACATACGGACAAATCGAGCCTAAATGAACCCGCCACGCGAGTCACGCAGGAAGGAAAAATCGCAAAAATGGTGCCATTTGGCCCACTTTTGCTGGCCATTTATTGCGCTTTTATCAACGCCGATTTGGCCCCCAAGAGGCCGGGATCCATTTCTAACGCCCGCGAAAAGTCCTCTTTCGCCTTGCTCTTGTCTCCTAGCCCAAGTTGTGCCAACCCTGCCAGATAATGCGCCTGCGCGAGACGATTCTGGGTCGGCGCTCGCGTTCCCCTCCCCGTATCCCGTGGCGGCGGTTCCAACATACGCGTCGCGGTATCCGATAAGCTGCGCAGCGATGTTTCGGCATCACCGCTCTGGCCCAGTTTGCGTTGCGCCAGTGCCTGATAATACTTCTGCGCGCCGCGTTCCGCGCCAAAACCTCCGCCATCGCGCCTCCCGGTTCGTTCCGTCGGACTCGCTACGGCCTTTTGCCACAATTGTTTCGCAATGTCCTTATTGCCAAGCCCTTCCTCCGCGATGCCGATCCAATAAGCAATTTCATTTTCGTGTCCGCGCCCGGTGCCGCGATCGGATGGCAGATTGTCGGGAATATTTTCCGCAGCCTGGAAGTCCGCGAGTGCGTCCTGGAATTTTCCCGCTGCGATCTCGTCCTGCCCGCGTAACAAATGGGCCGTCACCCAATGCTCGGCGACTTCGAGCGTGCCGCCTTCCCAAACCGAAAACTTCCGTCCTGTCATCAGGCCGATCGCCTCGTCGTACTTTCCCGCGAACACCTTCAAGCCAATCTCATGCGACAATGCATCGTCCCGTTTCGAGACGATGCCGTGATTTTGTTCGAGTAAAGCGAGACGGTCGCCAGGCGGCTTGCCCGACTCGGCATACAGATCATCAAGCTCGGTGAAGTGCATTGCATATTTCGGGCTGGCTGCGGTCGCGATTTCCAATTCGGCGATGGCTTTTGTCGTATCGTTGGTCGGATGCCGATGCTCGTAAGCGGTCGCGAGGTTGCGATGCACCAGCGGGAACGAAGGATCGATCGACTCTGCTTGTTCCCACAACATTGTTGCCACGTCCGGCTGCCAATCGAACAGCAGATTGCCAAGATAATACGGGGCGCGCGCATCACGCGGATTCAGTTCGATCGCGCGGCGCAACACATGAATCGCTTCCCATTGAAACGGAAAGCAATACTCCGGCGACATTTTGGTGGCGAGCAAACGGTACTCGGCAGCCTTGGCTGGATCATTCATTCGTTCAGCAAACTGGCCGAGGTAATAATAAGCCACAGGCGATATGCGGGTTTTGTCTTTCGCCGATTCCATCAACAAATTCAGGACCGCTGCTCCATCTTTCCAAAGACCGGCGTTGCCATATTCAGTCGCCGTTTCAAGCGCGGTATTTGGATGATCGCGAACCGTCGTGGCCAGCTCTGTTTTTGCGAGTTCGTCGCCGGCCAGCCAGCGTTCGGACAACATTCGCACATCAAGGGGATCGATTTCGTGCGCTTGTTCCAGGACTGCCAACGCTTCCCTGTCGCGGCCACTATTCCGCAGCAGCGCCGCCTTGAGATCGAGCGCCCGAATGTTGAGGGCGTTCGCTTCGATGGAACGGCTGATATAGTCGAGAGCATCGGGAGTGTCACCCCGCCGGGTGGCAATTTCCGCGAGCGAAAAATACGCCGGTCCGCGCCACCCCTGGCTCCACGTCGCTTTGTAAAACGCATCGAATGCGTCATCGAACTTGCCCTGCGCCTTCAGCGCCAGGCCGAGATAATAAAACGGCTCGCCATCTTTCGGCTGCGTATAGCTCGCCGTTAGCCGCTCGATCGCTTTGCGGAAATGACCTTCTGCCTCGGTGAATTTCGCTTGTTTCAATTGCCGGATTCCCAGCGCCGTGTTCACCCGCGCGTCGCCTGGATCGCGGGACAATGCTTCTTCCCAATACGGCTCCGGCTCATGACCGGCGTCATGAAACTGTTCGATGCGCTGACCGGCCAGATACAACTCTTCAACTGTCTTGATATCTTTCGGCGCAGGTGGCCCGGAAACCGTTTCCGGCATCGGCATCTTCTTCAGTTTCACCGGCGAATAGGCGATCAACTCGCGGCCCTCCGCCGACAACGAAGCGCGCAACTCGTGTTCATCGGTCCCCGCCGGAATGGTCACTTGTTTCATCCATGGCCTTCCTGGATTGATCGAAATGTTCTTCTCTTCGAGCAACACCCGTTCTCCGGCTTTAACTGTCACGCTGGCGGATTCACGAGTCGCAGTGGTACAGAAACCGATTTTCGCCGTTCTATTCGTGACTTCGAGATTCACTGCGGCGTCGAGGTTTGCATTCTTCACCCCGCCAATGTCGCGGAACGGATACCAATGCATCTCAAACGATTTTGTTTCGAAGGGCTGCAGCCAGCTATAGTCCGGCTGATTGTCGGAATAGGCGCCCACCATCAATTCGATGTAGGGGCCGTCGGTGTCGGTGAGAATTTTATCCCACATGCGGCCGCGTGGTCCGCTGCCCCACGTCCAGAATTTCTTTCCCGGAACAATGTGATGATCCGCCACGCTCATCGTTCCTGCTTCGCGACCGTGATCGTATCCCGCAAAAAAATCGTCGTCGTAATTCCAGGCGAACATCGAATTCGCGTTGATATGGTTCGTGTACCAGCTCGCGTCCGTGCCGTTGCCGAAATCCGCGCCGCTGTATCGGCCCGTCGCAATTGGCCAGGTCGCAAATTCGCGCTTGGCGTGATACGTGACAAACTGTGTGTCCGGCGGAAAGATGATTTGATACTGCTCGTTCGCGTGAACTGCCAGGTTTGCGAAACACAACATGGTATTGGGAAACGGCGTTCGGTTTACGATGCGCACTTTCGCAGTGAGATACGATTTCCCCGGCGAAAGCGTGTACCCCACCGCCCAGCGCATCCGCTGCCGCACTTCCAATTCGCCGACCCACACCGTCGCGCTGCCGTCCGCGTTTTTCTCCAGGCGATATTGCACCGACAGAAAAGTCGTGGCGCGATGATGATGCGGGATGTTCCATTCGATGCCGCCGGACATCCACGCGCCAATCAAACCGATGAGCGCCGGTTTAATCACGTGCTGGCGATAAACAAAATTGTAGCCATTGCTTTTATCGATCGCTTCGAACAATCGCCCGCCGATTTCGGGCAAAACGCCGATGCGAATGAATTCGTTTTCAAGGTAAACGATGCGATAGGTTTTGTTGGATTTGATGTCCGTGAGCGTGTCATAAAGCGGGTAAGGATACACACGTCCCTGTGCGCCTTGCGACTGACGGCCGAAATAAAACATTGGATTCGGCTCTGGATCACCCGCGAGATAAGTGGGAATGGTGATGTCCTGTTCGGTGGTGGTGACGGCAGGTTCGGCGAATGTCCCGCTGCGCGTAAGCGCCAAAGTTAAAGCCGAAACCAGAAACCAATGTCGAAACGTTTTCATGATTCGATCCCAGTTGCGCGGATATTACGACAGGGGCGGCGGATAGACAAATGATGAAAGTGCGATCCAGTTTATACTATCATCCATTGATATATGGTTGTTTTCCCGGCAGGCGGATTGTTCAATAATCGCGGCTGTCATATGTCTGCCGAATGGAAAACTGAAACCGAGTTGTTCGCACTGTGTGTGCGTGAACTCTACACGCCGGTCGTCGGCGACGTGCTTGATGACCTCGGCTTCACGCACCAGTTCCTGCCCCAACCAATCCAACCCCTGCGAGAAGAAATGAGGCTAGCGGGGCGCGCCATGCCGGTCCTGATGATCGATGTTTTCGGAAAACAAAAACAACCGTTCGGCAAACTCACCGAAGCGCTCGATCAATTGCAGCCCGGCGAAATTTACCTCGCCAGCGGCGGCGAAATGCGTTGCGCCTATTGGGGCGAGATCCTCACCGCAACCGCGAAGAAGCGCGGCGCTGTCGGCGCGGTGATCAACGGCTTTCATCGCGATACGCCAAAAGTGCTGGAGCAAAACTGGCCGGTGTTCAGCCGTGGGCGGTTCGCGCAGGATTCCGGCGTGCGCACGCAGGTTGCGGATTATCGTTGTCCAATCGAAGTTGGCGGCGTGCAGATCGAACCGGGCGATTTGGTGTTTGCCGATCTTGATGGCGTGGTGATTGTTCCAAAACACGTCGAGGCCGAAGCGCTCGAGAAGGCGCTGACGAAAGCGCGTGGTGAAAAACTTGTCCGTAAGGAAATCGAGGCGGGCATGAGCAGCACCGCGGCGTTTCGCAAATACGGCATCTTATGAACAACCCGAATCCAGTAGTGACCTCGTTTGAAACGTGGCGCTGCCAACGGCGCGAAGGCTTGTTCGATTCGGCGCGCACCGGGCGCAGCCCCATGAATTGGGACGTGGTGGTGTTGCGGTTAAATACCGATGCTGGAATTCAAGGCCACGCGACGGCTCTGGCTGCACGGTCAAGTATCGTGACGCAAGCGTATCTGCATGAAACCATCGCTCCCGTCGTGCTCGGCAGGCGCGTGAGCGAACGCGAAGCAATATGGCACGAGCTTTGGACCATCGATCGGCATCTCACATTTTTTCCGATCTATCTCCCGGGACCGGTCGATGTGGCGCTCTGGGACATCGCGGCGCAGGCAGCCGGATTGCCGTTGTATCAATTCCTCGGCGAATGCCGCACGAGCCTGCCAACGTACGCCAGCAGTTTGTTCATGGCCGACGCGGATGATTACGTCGAACAAATGCTGCGCTACATTGAGCGCGGCTTCCCGGCCTATAAAGTTCATCCGCCCGGACCGTGGCGCAAAGACATGGAAATTCATCGCGCGGTTCGCGAGGCAACGCGCCGCGACTTCGTGCTGATGAGCGATCCGGTGGGGGATTACACACTCGACGAAGCCATTCGCGTCGGTCGCGACCTCGAAGAACTCGAGTACCACTGGTTTGAAGAACCGTTCCGCGATTTCGAACTGGCCAAATACGCGAAGCTCTGCGCGGCGCTCGATATTCCAATTCTCGCGACTGAAACAACACGCGGCGGCCCGTGGGGCGTGGCCCAGGCGATCTCTTTCAACGCCGTGAATATCGTCCGCGCCGACGTCTCGTGGAAAGCGGGTGTGACCGGCACGTTGAAGACGGCGCACCTTGCCGAAGCGCATGGGATGCGTTGCGAAGTCCATTGCACGACGATGGGTTTCATGGACATAGCGAACCTGCACGTGAGCTGCGCGATTCGTAATTGTGAGTATTTCGAACTGCTCGTGCCGGAAGAACCGTTCCGTTTCCCGATGAAAAACCCATATCCGATCGACAACCATGGCATCGCGCACGTGCCGCAGAAACCCGGCATCGGAGTCGAACTCGATTGGGACGCGATCGATCGCACGTGTGTCGAGCACAAGGTAACGAAGGTCTCATGATTCCGCGCGCGTTCCAGATTCATGCGAAGGACAATGTGGCGACGCTCATTGACGATGCGCCGGCGGGGTTCGTCCAAATCATTGGCTCGGCTGCTACTGAAATTCACGCGACCGAAAAAATTGCGCGCGGACATAAGATCGCGCTGAGCAACATTGCGCCGGGCGAAACCGTGACGAAATTCGGAGTTTCGATCGGCCACGCGATCAAACAGATTCTACCAGGGAACTGGGTGCATCTGCACAACCTCGCGAGCAATCTGGATGAGCGTTCCGGCACGCTGGATCTGCATTCCGGCGCGCCAACGGACACGACGGATGCGTATGTCTGAATTGCGCGCATTTGATTTTACCAAAAACTGGACTGGCTTCCTCCGTCCCGACGGCCGGAAGGGCATTCGCAACCTCGTCCTTGTCATTTACACCGTCGAGTGTGCGCAGCACGTGGTCCATTCGATTGCGGAAGGCGAGGAGGATGTGCATGTTATCGGCTTCCCGGGTTGTTACGACAATGCATATGCGATTCGGTTGATGCTAGCGCTCGCGCGGCATCCGAACGTGGGAGCAGTGCTCGCCGTTGGCCTGGGCTGTGAATACACGCAACCCGAACGCATCAGCCAGGTGGTCAGGGACTCCGGCCGGCCCGCGGAATGGTTTTTCATCCAGCAGAGCGGGGGAACCCGCAGTTCAGTAGCGAAAGGGAAAGAGCTCGTTCGGCGGTTGCGGCAGCAGATTCGCAGTGAAACATGCCGGGTGCCTATGAGCCTTGCGGATTTAACGATCGGATGCGAGTGCGGCGGGTCGGATGGGACGTCCGGCCTGGCGGGCAATCCGACGGTGGGAGCGTTTTTCGATCTGCTCGTGGACGCTGGAGGCCGCGCGATTTTTGAAGAAACGGTGGAGATGATTGGCTTGCGGGAGCACATGCTGGCGCGGGCCGCTGATCGCAATGCGGAAATCCAACTCGCAGCCGCGTACGACAAAGCGGTTTGCTATTGCCAAACGGTTCGCCAGTATTCCGTATCGCCGGGGAACTTCGCGGGTGGATTGACCACAATTGAAGAGAAGAGCCTTGGCGCGTTTGCCAAGAGTGGGTCGCGTGCGATTCAGGGCGTCATCCGCGTTGCCGAGCAACCGCGCGGAGCTGGGTTATGGATTCTCGACAGCGTGCCGGATGAACACTTCATGCAGTTCGGTTACACCAACCCCAACGACACCGAAGGCATCATGGATTTGATCAGCGCGGGCGCACAGATCGTTTTGTTTGTGACGGGGCGCGGCAGTGTCATCGGCAGTCCCGTCGCGCCGCTGATTAAAATTACGGGCAACAGTGCGACGTATCGCGCGCTGCAGGAGGACATGGATTTTGACGCCGGGCGTGTGTTGTCCGGTGAATTGGCGCTTGCCGAGGCGGGACGCGAGCTCGCGGAAATGGTTGTTCGCGTCGCGAGTGGCGAGCCGAGCAAGCCCGAACGACTTGGTCATCGAGAATATTTTATTATGTATAAACATCAAAATACGCCGGGATTGGAAGCCGGTTGCCGGGCATGAGCGATTCAAAAGCCAACCTGCCGTTCAGTCTCGAGGGACAAACGGCGATGATCACCGGTGGTGGCACCGGCCTTGGTTTCGGCATGGCGCGTTGCTTCGTCACGATGGGGGCGCGCGTGGTGCTGGTGGGCCGGCGCAAGGCCGAACTGGAAAAAGCGTGTGCGAACCTGGGCAAAAATGCGTTCGCGTTGCCCGGGGACGTCACGCGCCTCGACACCGCGGCTTCTCTGGTGGAACAAGCCGAGAAACTGGCCGGCCCGGTCACCATTCTCGTCAATAACGCCGGCGTGCACTTGAAAAAAGATGCCGTTGAGACCAGTGACGCGGAATTTGCGAAGGTCATTCAAACGCACGTGTTCGGCGCGTTCGCGTTGACGCGCGAAGCCGGGAAAAAGATGATCGCGCGAAAAAATGGCAGTGTTCTCTTCACCGCGTCGATGGTGTCTTTCATGGGCATTCCGAAAGTAGTGGCGTACTCGGCGGCGAAGAGCGCGTACGTGGGATTGGTTCGCACCCTCGCCACCGAGTGGGGAATGTCCGGCGTTCGTGTGAATGCCATCGCTCCGGGCTGGATAGCCTCAGACATGCTGGATCAGGCGCTCAGCGGCGATCCGAATCGCAAAGCGAAAATCCTCGGGCGCACGCCGATGTCGCGCTTCGGCGAACCGGATGACATCGGCTGGGCGGCGGTATATCTTTCGTCACCCGCCGCGAAATTTGTTACCGGCGTGGTGCTGCCAGTGGACGGCGGCGCGGTGGACAGTTTCTAAAAATGAAAAAGCTTGGACTCGGCGTGCTCGGCCTCGGCGAAGGGCGCAGCATCATCTCGGCGGGCCTCCACAGTTCGATGTGGAACGTGGTGCAGCTTTGCGATCTCAACGAGGTACTTGGCAAACAACGCTGCGCGGAATTCGGGCTGAACTGTTTCACCAAATCTTTTGATGAACTGCTCGCCCATCGTGACGTGGATGTGGTCGGCATTTACACGCCCGACAATCTTCATGCCGATCACGTGATTAAAGCCCTTCGCGCCGGCAAACATGTGATTTGCACGAAGCCATTTCTCGATAACCTCGGCAAAGCAAAAGAACTGATTGCTGCCGTGAAACAAACGGGAAAACACGTTTTTGTGGGGCAGAGCTCACGTTTTTTTGCGCCGTTTATTCGCCAGCGGGAACATTATCTCACCGGCGCTTTCGGTGATCTAGTCACGATAGAAGCGTATTACAATGCGGACCATCGCTGGTTTTTGAAAAAGAGCTGGGCGAAACTGGATTCCTTCAAGTGGCTTTACGGTTGCATCAGTCATCCCGGCGACCTGGTGCGGTGGTATTTGCCGGATATTGCCGAAGTGATGGGCTATTCGTATCTCAGTCCCAACGGCCGCGAGCTCGGGCTTGCGCATCCGGACACGTTTCATTTCGTCTTGAAAGCCGCGAATGGTTTGATTGCGCGGGTTAGCGGGACATATTCGAGTCCAATTGTGCCCTGCCAGCGGGACAGCAGCATGAGCTGCGTTTTGCGGTGCTCCAAAGGCGCGAGCCAGGGCGACTATTTTGATTTGCGTTACGCGTGGAAAATCGGCGAGCAGTCGGTCGTCGAGACATTCGACGATCAGGACAATTATTATTTCCGGTTCGAAGGCCATTCGCATCACGCGGGCGAATACCAGAATTACATCGAATACTTCGCGCGCTGCCTTGCCTCGGGCGAAATTGCCAAGCCGGATGTAAACGAGGGCATCGTGACGGTGGCCTTGATGCAGGCAATGGAAGAATCCACCAATACCGGCACGCCGGTCAAAATAAAGGATGTGTTGAGCCGGCACGGTCTGGCAGACTTGATGCCATGATCACGCGGAACAATCTGTTGCTGCTGGTGACGCTCGGTTCGCTGGCGGTGATTCTCGGCACGATCAAGATTATCCAACAAAATCGCGCCGGAGCGAAACTCGAGGCGATGGTGCTCTACGAAGTCCTGCCGCATCCTTATTTCACAGGCGTGAGCAAAGGGGGCGAGGCGCTGGCAAAGGATCAACATACGAGCGTGCGTGTGCTGGTTGGCCAGGAAAGCAGCCAGGCGAATGTGAATGCAAACATCGAATCCATGTTCGCGCTGGGCTACAAAGCTTTCTCCATTTATCCCGTAGACCCGGCCGGTTCCAAGGGATTGTTCGCGCGGTTGCACCAGGGTGGACGATTTGTTGTCGCTTACGGTGCGCAACCGGAGAAAGGGACGGAAACCCCTTTCGCGGTGGCGACGGATACAAAAAAGGCGGCATCGCTGGCGGCAGAAAAGTTGATCGAATTCATGGGTGGCAAAGGACGCATCCTCAACGTGCTCGAATCGTTGACTGACGCGAACACGCCGATTCGCCGGGCAGCGATTGAAGACGTGGTCGCGAAGCATCCTGGTGTGGAGATCATCCAAACGATTGGCGATGTGACCACGGAGCAAAAAGCGCGCGAAAAAATCGAGAGCGCACTGGTGGCGCGCGGTGATGAGGTCGATGGCGTGATCTGCACCGGCTACACGACGACCGTGGCTGCTGCCACGTTGCTATCAGAACACAATCGCAAGCCGCGGGCAAAGATCATCCGGTTCGTCGGGCTCGACACAGATGACCGGGTACTCGAAGCGATTCGCAGCGGATCGGTGGACGCCACTCTGGCGCAAAACCCGTTTGGCCACGGCTATATTACCTGCGCGTTGCTCGATTTGCTGTTGCACGGTTGGGAGCCCACTGCGGACTACCAATTTATTGATTCAGGTTGCGTGGTAGTGACCAAGGACAATGTCGATTCGTTCCAACAGGGAATCGAAACGATGACCAAGGCCATTGTGGGTGACTTGAAAACGAAGTATTTGCGGCCGCCGAAGGGGATTTGATAATCAATGCTTGAGCTCCGCAACATTTCGAAATCTTTCCCCGGCGTGCGGGCATTGGACGGAGTATCGCTGCAGTTTCGCGCAGGCGAGATTCACGGGTTGATCGGCGAAAACGGAGCCGGGAAAAGCACAGCCATCAAAATCATGACCGGCCTTTATCAGCCGGATGTCGGCGAACTCATCTTCGACGGCCAGCGCGCAAGGCTCGAAAACTATCGCGAGGCGCTCGAAAAGGGAATCGGGTTGGTGCACCAGGAATTGCATGTCATTCCCGACGCGAGCGTGGCCGAGAACATAATGATCGATAAGTTGATCACGTGCGGTTTTGGCGTGATTGATTGGCCGGCAACAGTTGCGGAGGCGCAGAAACACATGTCGCGCGTGGGGTTGGAGGTTCCGGCTGAGCGATTGGTGCGCGGTTTGAGCGCAGCGCAGAAGCAACTGATCCAGATTGCCAAGGCCCTTTCGGCAAACGTCAAAATCCTGCTGCTGGATGAACCGACCAGTTCGTTGACTGAACACGAGGCGCGCCGGTTGTTTGTGTTGCTCAAGGATCTTCGTAAGCGCGGTGTGGCGTTGATTTTTGTTTCGCATAAACTCGACGAAGTGCTTCACCTGTGCGACCGCGTCAGCGTATTGCGCGACGGGAAATTTGTGGGTACGCACGAGGTCACGTCACAGCTCGCGGCGCGGGACCTGGTAAATCTCATGCTCGGCCGGGAGTGCAACGACGATCATCTCGGCGCGCTTGCGCCAAATTGGACCGAAGAGGTGCTACGCGCGGAAAACATTGTGCGCGAGGGCAAGGCAAGTGGGATTAATTTCACGCTTCATCGCGGGGAGATTCTTGGGTTCTATGGATTGGTCGGATCTGGAAGGACGGAACTCGCGCGGATCCTGATTGGAGAAGATCGGATGGATTCCGGCGCCATCTTTGTCCGTGGTAAAGCGGCTGTTATTCGTGACGTGGGGGACAGTCTGTATCGCCATCGGCTCGGTTATGTGACGGAAAATCGCAAGGAAGAAGGTTTAATGCTGGAAGACAGCATCCAGACGAATCTGGCCGTTACGATTTGGCCGCAGATCCGGAATGCATGGACTCGCTGCATCAGTGGCACCCGCGAGGCCGAAGTCTGCGAGCGCTTTGTGGAGTCGATGCGCATCAAGACGCCCGATTTGTCGCAACGTGTTAAAAACCTCAGCGGCGGCAACCAGCAAAAGGTTAGTATCGGCAAATGGCTGGCCGCAGATTGCGATATCCTGATCATTGATGAACCAACCGTTGGCGTGGACGTGGGAGCAAAGCAACAGATTCATCAACTCATCTGGGACCTTGCGGCGCGGGCTGGAAAATCGGTCATCGTAATTTCCTCTGATTTGCCCGAACTCGTGCGGTTGGTTAATCGAATGATAATTTTCCGGGAACGCAAAATCGCGGGTGAAGTGAGCGAAATCGATTTGAAGAAAAAGAACTACGCGGAAGTCAGCCGGGAAATTGCGCCATTCCTTGAATGAAAGCGCGGCTGCTCAGGAAAAGCGATGTAGACGATAAGAGACATTGGTAGGGGTATCGCCCATGCTGCATCCGTTGACCCGTGATCCGTGGAGTGTATCTTAAAATCGATATGAACCCTGCTCATCCTATCAGGTCCGCGAGGGGTTTTGGTAGACCGGGCGCGGGCAAGGGACCATCAAAAGGATGTGTGGTATGGAAAGCGGTGAATCGCCGTGCGTGCGAATTCTTTGGATCGAAGATTGTCCATGTGATGCGGAACTGGTAAACCAGAAACTTAAGGGAGCGGATATTCCTTATTCAATTACCCGCGTTTTCTCCTGGGAACGTTTCGAAGAAGAGTGGGGAAAGCACCAATTCCATGTGGTGATTTCGGACTCGGCGGTGCCGGGAATGGACACCCTCGAAGCGCTGGCAAAGGTGCGCGCGTCACGCCCGGAAATTCCATTTATCATGCTCACTGGCAATCATTCACCGGTCCTGCGCGAAACAGCGCTTGGCCAGGGAGCGAGCGAATACATCGACAAGCAACAATTGCCGCAGCTCATTCGCGTGCTGCGCAACCTTTGGGAAAAGATTCCGAAGCAAACTTCCGGCTCACTTCCGCCCCCGCGAAAATGGGTGATGGTGCAGACCAAACACTTCCGCTGCCTCGGTTACCTCGATCCCGACGGGAAATGGAAAGACTGCTTTGATTCAAAAGAACTGCCCGACGTCACGGGATGGTCGGACCTGTAATAACTCGCGCGCGGAGGCGTTACGGTTGCTCCTGTTTCAAACGGAGGAAAACGTTGGGGCCGCAAATCGGGTCGAGTCGATTAAACGTCGTGACGTTGGTGCCATTGGCATAACTGGTCGAGAAAGACGGCACCGGCGTCCATGCTCCCTGCAGAAGATTCGAACTGAACTCGGGCACCAGCCCCCAATCCGTGTTCGTGCCGCTGGAAATCATCACGACGTTGGTGCCTACCTGGATTGAGTAAATGATATTTTGCGGTGGCACCGGGCTGGGTGGCGCAGCGATGTCAATTTCACCAAAAAATCCGTGAACATAGCACATATAATAAAGCACCGTGGGAGCGCCGGGATCCGAGGTGCTTACATTTATATCGCCGTTGACGACGACCTGTGAATCGGCTCCGGCGAACCACGCGGACACATCGATATCGGTGGTAACCACGACCGGGTGCGAGCCGGAGACGTCAATCTTCAGAACATTGGTCACACCACCGTCCCAATTAATCGTGGGATTGACGGGATCGCTGCCATCCACGCTGTAGGCGGATACACCGCCTGGTGTTGTGATAATGTTGGTGTGAGAAGTGGCGTGGCCGACGGACAGTACCGACAAAAGAACCGCAACGAACAGGGAGACATGTTTCATATGCGTATGTGACTGGGTTGTTGAGATATGAGCCATGAATCCCAAAAAGGTTCCCACGACAATTCCCGTCCAGCTATCACAACATTTTTCTTCCCGGCCCGTTGCAACCGCCTAAGATAACCGCCACATGAAAAACGACGGGCCGCTTGCTTTGAGCAAACTGATTTCGCCGGAGAACATCCGCTTGAATCTCGCCAGCCAAACTTCCAGCGCAGTGCTGGAAGAACTGGTGAACCAAATCCCGGAGATCGCGAAACAGCCGGAAGCGCGAATTACGTTGTTGAATGCCTTGCACGAGCGCGAGCAACTTCACAGCACCGGCATCGGCGATGGCGTGGCGCTGCCGCACGCGCGCAACGCGTTGGTAGGTTTGGTCGACCGGCCGGTCATCGTATTTGGACGCCATCCCGCAGGAATTGACTATGGCGCGGTGGATGGCGTGCCGGCGCGGCTGTTTTTCCTGATTGTTGCGCCGACCGTGACACAGCACCTGGCAGTGCTCGCGCGAATCAGCCGACTCGTACGCGACCCGCTGGTGCGGCAGAAACTGCTGTCCGCGCAGAAGCCGCACGATGTGATGGTGCTGATACGCGATGCCGAAGCGGCGATGTAGGCCGCCGAAATCGCAGGCGCGCATTTGAATTTACAAATGCTGGGTGTCGTCCAACCATGCGTCCATCCTCAGGAGTGAGGAAGGAGCAACATCAGAGACAAGTTCGCACGCGCCAAAAAGACTATGAAAATACCTGTCGTAATGTTGACGGTTTCGGCCGGGTTGCTGGCATCCGGATGTATTACCCACGAGGAAACGGTTTATAAGGACGTTCCGCGGGCAAAGGTGGAATTCGAGAATGACACCGCGGGCCGCATCTTTTATGAGGCCTTGAGCAATATGAAGTCGCCGGGCCGCGAAGAGAGCCGCACCGAAGTGGATATCCCGGTTGTTTTTGAACACAAGCATCGGGTCATGAGCGGCGGAGCGAATATGACCTTCAATGACGCGGTGCGGGAATGTGATACGAACCAGGACGCAAAGATAACGGAACAGGAAGCCCGGATCTTTGCCGAACGAAAACACCACTGATTCAGTTTTTCGCTGTTGCCAGTTCTTCTTCGAAATCGACGATCTCTTTGATCTGCGTCAGGAACCACCGGTCGATTTTCGTCAGGCCAAAAATCTCGTCAACGGTGAAACCGGCGCGCAAGGCATGGCGAATGAAAAAGATTCTTTCGGCATTCGGGACACTGAGTTTTCGATTGATGACGTCCCGTGGAAGAATATCGCGGTCGCCATACACATCCACGCCGATGCGCCACGGCTTGCCATCGCCGCCCAGGCCGCTGCGTCCGATTTCGAGGGAGCGCAAACATTTCTGCAGGCTTTCCTTGAAGGTGCGCCCGATGGCCATGGCTTCCCCGACACTTTTCATTTGCGTGGTGAGCGTGGGATCGGCCTGCGGAAATTTTTCGAAGGCGAAGCGCGGAATTTTGGTCACCACGTAATCGATGGTCGGCTCAAAGCTCGCCGGTGTTTCGCGGGTGATGTCGTTTTTGATTTCGTCGAGCAGATAACCAACTGCGAGCTTCGCGGCGATTTTCGCAATTGGAAATCCCGTGGCCTTTGACGCGAGCGCGGAACTGCGGCTGACGCGTGGGTTCATTTCGATGATGACCATCCGGCCGTTGTCCGGATTGACGGCGAACTGGATGTTGGAACCGCCAGTCTCGACGCCCACCGCGCGAATCACGGCAAAGCTCGCGTCGCGCATGATTTGGTACTCCTTGTCCGTCAAGGTTTGGATCGGAGCGACGGTGATAGAATCCCCGGTATGCACGCCCATCGGATCAAAATTCTCTATGGAACAGATGATGACGCAATTATCCGCTTTATCGCGCATCACTTCCATTTCGTATTCCTTCCAGCCGAGCAACGATTCTTCCACCAGGATTTCGCTCACGGGCGAAAGGTCCATCCCGCGCTTAGCCATTTCGTCAAATTCATCGCGATTGTAGGCGATGCCGCCACCCGTTCCGCCCAGCGTAAACGCCGGGCGAATAATCAGCGGAAATTTTCCCACTCGATCCGCAATCGTCCGCGCTTCATTCATGTCATGCGCCACGCCGGAAACCGGAACGTCCAAACCGATTTCCAGCATCAACTCCTTGAACGCCAGCCGGTCTTCACCTTTATGAATGGCCTCGGCCTTGGCGCCGATCATCTCGACGCCGTACTTTTCGAGAATGCCCTTCTTGTGCAAGGCCATGGCGGTGTTTAACGCCGTCTGTCCACCGAGCGTCGGCAACAGCACGAGTTTGCGCGCGCCGTCTTTCGCGTTGGGGTTCACCCCCATGCTTTTCAATTCATCCAATTCGCGAATAATTATTTTCTCGACTGCCTCGACCGTGATGGGTTCCACGTACGTGCGATCGGCAAATTCGGGATCGGTCATGATCGTCGCCGGGTTCGAATTCACGAGGATGACGCGATAACCTTCCTCACGGAGGGCTTTGCAGGCCTGGGTGCCGGAATAATCAAACTCGCACGCCTGGCCAATAATGATGGGCCCGGCGCCGATAATCAGGACGCTGTGAATGTCAGTACGCTTCGGCATAGTTCAGTCTAAACCGGGCAAATTGAACACGATTGCGAACAGAAGGGAAATAAAATCCGAAGTCACGGCGTTGTCAGTTGAAACCCAAATACCCATGCAAGAATGGAAACGCACGACTCAGTTACAACCGCAAGAAAATCGCCAACTCCCGGCGCGCGCATGATCAACACGAGAAACAGAAAACTATATTGGCTTATCGCCATATAAGCTTCATCGCCGATGCCAACGAGATTGCGGATGATATGCCCACCATCGAGCGGCGGCACCGGCAAAAGATTGAAAAAGCAAAGGAAGATGCTCAATCGTGCCAAATCGAGCACCAGGTTGAGTTGGCCCACGCTGACACCAAGCCTGTCCAGCATCCACATGACGACAAATAACGCAAAGGCAATAAGCAAATTCATCGCTGGTCCTGCAGCAGAGACCAAAATGTCATCACGCCGCCGATGGCCAAACTGGTTTAAATCCACCTGCACCGGACGGCCCCAGCCAAACATCATCTGTCTTCCGGACGCAGCGCCCCAAAACACCATCGCGAGCGGTAGGATGATGGTTCCCATTAAATCAATGTGTGCCGTGGGATCGAGTGTTACGCGACCCTGCAAGCGCGGTGTGTCGTCACCGCAACGCGTTGCCACCCAGGCGTGCGCAAATTCATGAAGCGCCACAAACGCAATGAACCCAATGAACTCAATCAGTCCGTGATATAAGACGGTGGTGTTCATCAACGCGGCCGTCAGAAAAACGTCTTCTGCGACCCGCGTTGCGCCGTGAGGCCGAGTTTCTTGTAACTCAATTCCGTTGCGACGCGTCCCTGAGGCGTTCGCTTCAAATATCCCTCCATGATGAGATAAGGCTCGTAAACTTCCTCGAGCGTATCCGGTTCCTCGCCAACCGCCACCGCCATTGAACTCACGCCCACCGGCCCGCCACCAAATTTCACAATGACCGTTTCCAGAATCCGTTTGTCCATCTCGTCGAGGCCGTTCTCATCGATTTCGAGCATCGCCAGTGCTTTGTCCGCAACGGCGGCGGTAATCCGGCCTTCGCCTTTAACCTGCGCATAATCCCGAACGCGGCGGAGGAGATTGTTCGCAATGCGCGGCGTGCCACGGCTTCGCTGCGCAATTTCAGCAGCGCCTCGGTCTTCGATCTCGATATTCAATAGGCGCGCCGACCGGACGACAATATTCTTCAATTGTTCCGACTGGTAATAATCGAGCCGCTCACGAATCGGAAACCGCGTAAGCAGCGGTGCCGTCAACAGCCCGCTCCGCGTGGTCGCGCCAATCAGTGTAAATCGCGGCAGGTTGAGCCGCACGCTGCGCGCGTTCGGACCCTGATCAATGATGATATCCAGCTTAAAATCCTCCATCGCGGGATAGAGATACTCCTCAATGGTCTTTTGCAGACGATGGATTTCGTCGATAAACAAAACGTCGCCTTCTTCAAGATTGGTCAGGAGACCGGCGAGGTCGCCCGCCTTTTCAATCGTCGGACCGCTGGTGCTTTTAATGTTCGCCCCCATGGCCTTGGCAAGGATGTTGGCCAGTGTCGTTTTTCCCAACCCGGGTGGGCCGCTGAGCAGGATGTGATCGATGGCTTCGTTTCGTTGTTTAGCGGCCGCCACCGTGATTTCCAGCCGCTCCTTGACCTTGGCCTGCCCGGTGAATTCGGAAAACAGTGATGGGCGCAGCGTCATTTCGAGCGCGGCATCCGGCTTGGTCAGGACATCTGAAATCGGTCGTTCGGCCATCGCATGAAAGATGAGGAAAGGAGTTGCGCTGGACAAGGCTGAAACTCCTAGGCAAAATTCGAACGTCCAATGTCCTTTCAGTTTGATGCGGTCATCTAATACCTGCCTGGCGCCGTAGCGGGGTTTCACCCCAGTGAAACAGGCAAAAACCGGGCTAATCTAGCCAATTTCGGGGCAGTACTTTGGCAAAAAATGGTTGGCAACGTCAGTAGCCTTTGCATAGGCTCTCGCGACATTTATGAGAAACACTAAAAGACTATCTTCCTGGGTTTTAATAGTAGCTAGCCTGTTAATCTGTTCGTGCGGATCTTTCGCGAGCGAAGCAGATATCCATATTCCGGATCTGACACAGGTTAAATTCTCCGGCCTCGGGGGCATCACGGGTTCCATGCTGATGTATCTCGGTATCGTCATTTGTTTCATCGGCGCCGTCTTCGGGGTGGTGCAGTATCTGCAGACCAAATCGCTGAGCGTGCATTCAAGCATGGCGTCGGTTTCAAATACGATTTGGGAAACGTGCAAAACGTATCTGTTCACCCAAGGCAAATTCCTGGCGATTCTGTGGATCCTGATTGCCGCCTGCATGGTGTATTATTTTGTCGGGTTGCCGTGGAACGACCCCGCCAATCATCTCTCCCACGGCGAATTGATTCGCAATGCATTTGTCATTTTGCTCGCGTCCATCCTCGGCATTCTAGGTTCGTATGGCGTCGCCTGGTTCGGCATCCGCATCAACACCGTGTCCAACTCCCGCACGGCGTTTTCGGCCTTAAAGGGAAATCCGCTCGCCACTCTCGGCATTCCCCTCCGCTCGGGCATGAGTGTGGGCCTATTGCTCGTCTCTGTAGAACTGTTCTTCATGATTTGCATCCTGATGTTTATGAAGGACCTCGCCGGTCCGTGTTTCATCGGATTCGCAATTGGTGAATCGCTCGGTGCGTCGGTTCTTCGTATTTGCGGCGGCATCTTCACTAAAATCGCGGACATTGGTTCGGATCTCATGAAAATCGTCTTCAAACTGCCGGAAGACGATCCGAAAAATCCCGGTGTGATCGCGGACTGCACGGGCGACAACGCCGGGGACTCGGTTGGCCCGACGGCGGACGGCTTTGAAACTTACGGCGTGACAGGTGTGGCGTTGATCGCGTTCCTTGCACTGGCGCTTGCGGCAAGCCCGGGAATCGGCGCGACACTTATTATTTGGCTCTTCGTCATGCGGGCTCTGATGATTGTCACCTCGCTGGTTTCGTACTTCGTAAACGAAGGGATTAGCAAGGCGATGTTCGGCGGTAAGAAAGACTTCGATTTTGAAGCACCATTAACCCACCTCGTGTGGCTGACCTCGGTAGTGTCCATCATCATCACGTTTGCAGCCAGCTATCTGCTCCTGGGCGATTTCAAAGACGCGAATGGCGTAGCCCAGCCGAAATTGTGGTCGGTGCTTTCAGCGATTATCAGTTGCGGCACCGTGGCCGGAGCGTTAATCCCTGAATTTACAAAAGTGTTTGTCAGCACCACTTCGCGTCACGTTCGCGAAGTGACCAACTGCTCAAAACATGGTGGCGCTTCCCTGAATATTTTGTCCGGCTTTGTCGCCGGCAACTTTTCCGCGTTTTGGATGGGACTCGTTATTCTCCTGTTGATGTTCGCCAGCTATCTCCTCGCTACATATTCGGGATCGCCGATCATCGGGCTGATGCCGGACGCATTCAAATTCTCCGCTCCCATTTTCGCCTTCGGCCTGGTGGCCTTCGGCTTCCTGGGAATGGGACCCGTAACGATTGCAGTCGACAGCTATGGGCCAGTCACTGACAACGCCCAGTCCGTCTATGAACTAAGCCAGATTGAAGCCCGCAAGGGAATCAAAGAAGAAATCAAACGCGATTTCGGATTTGATGCGGACTTTGAAAATGCGAAATACCAGCTCGAGAAGGGTGACGGCGCGGGCAATACCTTCAAAGCCACAGCCAAGCCGGTGTTAATCGGCACGGCGGTCGTCGGCGCAACCACCATGGTATTCGGCATCATCATGATGTTGATCAAGACCTGGACCGCAAACCACTTTAGTTTAGGTGAGGGTGCAGTGGCAACGCCGGCCCAGTTGAACGACGGCGTGCAGTTTGTGATGAGCTCGTTGAGCGCCCTTCAGCCGCATCTTTTGTTGGGCTTGATTATGGGCGGCGCGGTCATTTACTGGTTCACCGGCGCGTCCTGCCAGGCAGTCGTCACCGGCGCCTATCGCGCGGTCGTTTACATCAAGGAGAATATGAAGCTCGATGCTTCCACTGCGTCGGACAAAGACAGCAAGGAAGTTGTGGCCATTTGCACAAAATACGCGCAGAAGGGAATGTGGAACATCTTCATTGTGGTGTTCTGTTTCGCACTGGCACTCCCATTTTTTGATTCCTATTTCTTCATCGGCTACTTGATTGGCATTGCCTTCTTCGGGTTGTTCCAGGCCATCTTTATGGCGAACGCCGGTGGCGCCTGGGATAACGCCAAGAAAATCGTGGAAGTCGATCTGCGCCAGAAAGGCACCGACCTCCACGCCGCGACCGTGGTTGGCGATACCGTCGGTGATCCTTTCAAGGACACCTCGTCCGTAGCACTCAATCCGGTGATCAAATTCACGACCTTGTTCGGGTTGCTTGCTGTGGAAATCGCGGTGACCATGAAAAATCAAACCGCCAAAACCGGCATCGGCATTTTCTTCTTCGTCGTTGCCTTGATTTTCGTTTATCGCTCCTTCTACGGAATGCGAATTCCCGAAGAGAACAGCAAAGCTTAATCGGATCCTCCAAAACAGTCCAAGCGCCCCGTGCGTAAGCGCGGGGCTTCTGTTTTAAACGGAAATGACAAGGGCTATTGCCTGACGACTCCGGCCTGCTATACTGTAACGGAACGCATGAAGTACTGGAGGGGAACACGATTCCTGAACGGGTTGAGCTGCCTCTTTTTGTCCGCTCTCACGATGGTCTCGGCGTGCGCGGGAACAGTCATCAGTCCCACCGGACTCGCGTACTCAACCATCGCCGCGAATAGTGAATATAGTTCCGGCTACCCCGCCGCCAACTTGTTCTCCCACGACATGACCGGCGTCGCACTCGGAACGCAGATCGATCCGGATTACAATGGCGTCGATTGGGCAATCGTCGGCACCGGTCCCGGATATTTGCGTTTTCAATTGCCCGGCGTTTCCAATATCGCGTCGATTTTTTACGCGCAACGGATCGGCGGACTCCGGGTTTACGACCACGTTGATCAAATCAGCATCTGGGCGAGCGCATCCACTCCATTCGCTCCGGCGGAGCCGGGCACTTTGCCGCTCGCGATAGTTGACATCACGAACATAAACTGGGGCGTCTGGACGGAATACCCTCTCCCCAACCAGATATCGGCAAAATATTTTCTACTGAAATTCGTTCAGAGTCCAATTTACGGTGGGAACATTGGTGGAAACGAATTGCGGCTCGGGGCGCCACCCGAGGATCTCACTCCGCCAACCGTGCTTTCGCTATTCCCGGAACCCGGTTCCGTGGTGAAGTCCCTGAAAACTGTCGAGGTGCAATTTAGCGAACCCGTGTCCGGCGTGGATGCCGCAGATTTGCTCGTCGATGGAAATACCGCCACCACCTTGACGCCAATCACTCCGTCGCAGTTCGTCTTTGGTTTTACGCAGCCGCCTACCGGCACAGTGCAAGTAGCGTGGTCGGGGACAAACGGGATTCAAGATCTCAGCACGAACAGCAATGCTTTTGCCGGCGGAAACTGGTCATACACGCTTAATCCGAATTCTGGCATCAGCGACGTTTTCATCAGCGAATTTCTCGCCTCAAACAGCGGCGATCAACCGGATTCTCTGCACGACGAATTAGGCAATAGCCCCGACTGGATTGAAATTTACAATTCCAGCGGCGACCCGGTGGATTTGACCGGTTGGTTTTTGACCGATGATTCGCAGAAACTGACGAAGTGGCGTTTTCCCACAACATTCATTGGCGGCAACAGCTATTTCACTATTTTCGCATCGGGTCGCAATACCAACGTCGCTGGGCAATTGCACACCAGTTTCAAGCTCGGCGCCAGCGGTAGTTATCTCGCCCTCGTCGATCATTCAACCAACATCGTTTCCGCCTTCTCGCCGCTTTATCCGCCGCAGTTCACGGATATTTCCTACGGCCGCGACCGGCTCGATCCTTCGTTGACCGGTTATTTCACGAACTCGACGCCAAGCGCGGCAAATTCAACGCAAGGCGCCGGGTTCGGACCCGAAATTCAATTCTCGCGAATGAGTGGAACGTTCGTGGGCTCGTTCAACCTGGCACTCACTACGGCAGACACGAATTTTGAAATCCGCTACGTCTATGGTACCGCCGCGGGAGCGAACTTGCCCACGAAATCATCCACGCTTTATACGGGGCCAATCGCAATTAACCAGACGGCGGAAATCCGCGCCCGAGCGTTTCCCAAAGCTGGCATAGTCTTTCCGGGACCGCCGCGAACGGAAAGTTACGTGATGCTCACCTCGCAGGCGGCGAACTACACTTCGGACCTTCCAACCGTGCTCATCCACAATCTCTCCGGCGGCGGAGTGCCCTCGACTGAAGATCAGGAGGCAATCGTGATGGTGTTTGAACCGGCATCCGGCCGATGTTCGCTGACGAATCCGCCTACCCTCGTAACCCGCGCGGGAATTAACGTCCGCGGCCGGGGCACTGGCGCATTTCCGAAATCAAGCTTTGCTGTGGAATTGTGGGATGAATATAACCAGGATCGCGATCTCGAGTTTTGCGGCCTGCCCGCGGAGTCCGATTGGGTCCTCTACGCGCCCAATAGCCACGACGTTCCGCTCATGCATAACGCTCTCATGCACCAGTTGAGTCGCGATATCGGTCGTTACTCCTCGCGAACGCGGTTCGCCGAAGTGTTCCTCAATACCGAAGGCGGATCGGTGGTTTTCAATGCTCCCGCCGGTGGCGATTACCAGGGCATTTATGTGATCGAAGAAAAAATGAAACGCGGAAAGAACCGGGTGGATCTCGACAAATTGGATCCAGCCGACACGACGGCTCCAGCGATCACCGGTGGTTACTTGATCAAAATCGACAGCCCGGATTCGAACGAACGAACGTTTCAGGCGGGCGGCCTTGTCCAAGCGCCCGACGCTGGCTCCACCGAAATCTATCAGTATCCCAACGGTCCAGAAATGGAATCCCCGTTGCGCGCCGTGCAGAAGAACTATCTTCTGAATTATTTCGACGCATTCTATAATGCGTTGCAAAGCGCGAATTGGACAAATCCGGCCACGGGCTATGCGCAGTATTTCGATGTGGACGCCGGCATTGATCATCATCTCTTGAACGTCATCGCATTAAACGTCGATTGCTTTCGCTTGAGCGGTTGGCTCTACAAACCTCGCGATGGGAAAATCACCATGGGCCCGCTTTGGGACCTCGACATCTCCCTCGGCGCGAGCGATGACCTCCGACCTTTTGACGCCCGCTCCTGGCGCGGTATCGATTACGACTTCAGCACCGACTTCTTCAATTCCTCCATTTACTACAACAACCCCTGGTACGGCCGGATGTTCACTGATCCCGACTTCTGGCAGCGGTACATCGATCGTTACGAAGAATTGCGTTCTGACCTGTTGAGCACGAACCACATTTTTTCCGTCATCGATTCCATGGCCAATCAACTTCGCAACGCCCAGCCTCGCCAGGTCGCGCGTTGGGCCGGCAGCGGTCCCTCGGATACCACGCCCAGAAGCGGGGTCGTCTCTTCCTACGATTATTCCTACAATTTCGGCCCGGCAGGCAGCTATCAGGGTGAAATCAATTTTCTCAAGAAGTGGCTCACCGATCGCGTGAATTTCATCGATACCAATTTTCTCGCCCGCCCGCTTTTGAGCGCCCCGGGCGGAATGGTTAGCAATGGATTTTCTTTGTCACTCACCGGTTCCGCTGAACCCGGCTCAACAATCTATTACACCCTCGATGGACGAGACCCGCGGAAGCCCGGCGGTGGCGTTCAGCCATTTGCCAGCACGTATTCTGCGCCGCTTATTTTGACAAACAATTCCCGGGTCGTCGCCCGCGCCTACAATCCCGCGCATCACAATTTGACCGGCGCAAATAATCCGCCAATTTCAAGTCCTTGGTCCGGCGTTGCCGTCCAAACCTACCTCGTCAGTTTGCCAACGCTGACCATCACAGAAATCATGTACCATCCCCCGCCACCGCCGGCCGGGAATACCAACGACGCCGAGAACTTCGAATTCATCGAATTGAAGAACATCGGCAATCTGAATCTGAATCTCGTCGGCGTGCATTTCACCAACGGCATCGATTTCACTTTCACTGCCACCAATGCCGTCACGAACCTCGCTCCCGGCAATTATATTGTTCTCGTGAAAAACCTCGTCGCTTTCCAATCGCGATATCCCACTGTAACGAATGTCGCGGGCCAGTTTTCCGGCAATCTCGATAACAGTGGGGAGCGTCTTTATCTGGAGGGGTCCTTGAAAGAACCGTTCCTCGATTTTTCTTATAATGATTCCTGGTATCCCGCGACTGATGGCCGCGGATTTTCTCTCGTCAATCGCAACGAAAACTTTTCACCCGGCAACGGAGCAAATCCATCCGCCTGGCGTCCCAGCACCGCGATCAACGGCTCTCCCGGCCGCATCGATCCGCAACCGCAAGACATCCCCGCTGTCGTGATCAGCGAAGTACTCACGCATACCGACCTGCCACAAAAAGACACGGTGGAACTTTGGAACCCCACCACTAACGCCGCGAGCGTTGGAGGCTGGTTCCTCACCGACGACCGCACCAAGCCGTACAAATATGTGGTTCCCGCGACGACTATTGCGCCGGGCGAATTCATCACGTTCACTGAGGATCAATTCAACGCTGGCGGTTCAAACAGCTTCGCCCTCAGCTCCCTCGGCGACGAAATTTATCTCTATTCAGGGGATGGCACCAATCTCACCGGCTACGCGGCCGGCTATTTATTTGGCGCGCAGGCCAACGGAGTGACCTTCGGCCGGCATGTCACGAGCACCGGCGAAGAACATTTTGTCGCCCAAACCCGCAACACCCTCGGCACGCTGAATTCCGGCCCGCTGGTCGGCCCGGTGGTCATCAACGAAATCATGTTCAACCCGCCGCCCTACGGAGTCAGCAGCAATACATTTGATGAGTTCATCGAACTCCGTAACACCGCCGGAACCAACGCTGCCCTTTTTGATTTGGCATATCCCACGAATTCCTGGCTGCTCAATGGTGCGGTGCATTTTCAATTTCCGGCCGGCACAACCCTGCCGCCGCACAGTTATGCGCTCATCGTAAACTTTGACCCGGCCCAGGATCCCGTTCGCCTTACATGGTTCCGGAATCTCTACTCCGTGCCGCTCGGCACCCAGATTTTCGGACCGTATTCCGGCCATTTGAACAACGCCGGCGAAAGCCTCGCCTTGTACCGCCCGGATCACCCGCAATTGCCGCCTTCACCTGACGCCGGTTTCGTTCCCCACGTGCTGGTGGAAGAAGTTCATTTCGAACCGACCGCGCCGTGGCCTGCCGCCGCCAATGGTTCCGGCGCATCGCTACAACGAGTATCGGGAGTGACATACGGCGACGATCCCATCAATTGGACCGCCGCCCTTCCCACCGCCGGCTCTCCGAATCCTGCAAGCGCAGGCGCCGATGCCGACCACGACGGTCTGCCTGACGATTGGGAATTGCTCAACGGTACGGATCCCAACGATCCCTCGGGCGCGAATGGCGCCAGCGGCGATCCCGATGGCGATGGCATTTCAAATCTGCAGGAGTTCCTCACGGGCACAAATCCGCACGATCCGCAAAGTCATTTCACCCTCGACGCAACCATCGCGACCGGCAGCGCGCAACTTTCGTTCGTCGCCGCGTCGAATCACAGTTACATCGCCCAATTTACGGGGAACCTTTCGGGAGGATGGCAGGATATGGCAAACATCGCTGCGCAATCGACGAACCGCACCGTCAACATTATCGATCCGCTGCCGTCAACCATTCGGTTTTACCGCATCAAGATGACTCAATAGCGCGGAGACGCTCGTCAAGGTTTCTGCGGAGGCGGCTGCAAGAACTGATTGTCCGTCAGCCAATCGGCCAGCCGTTGCGGCCAGTCGCGAACGGATCGTAAACTCGATCGATCACCCATGTTAAACGCGTGACTCCCCTGCGCCAGAATGTGCGCTTCGATGGGTTTGCCCACCGTGCGATATCTTCGCAACAATTCAACACTCGTCGCCGACGGTTCTTTGTCATCGTTCGCCACCAGCAAAAATGCCGGCGGCGCATCGGATGGAATCCTGTCAGGAATTCCCAGCGGTCCAGGATAAATCAGGATTTGGAAATCCGGATGGCAATCCGCGCGCTCGATTGGATCGTTGGCAGGCGAATCACCCGCACGTGGGCCGTAGGTGACAAGCGAAACAATCTCGCCACCCGCCGAAAAACCCATCATCCCGATTCGGTTTGTATCAATGCCCCATTCACTCGCCCGGCTCCGGACCAACCGCATCGCGCGCTGACCATCCAATCGCGCGTCGCGCTCGATCGAATACGTCGAGGTTGTCTCCCGCGCCAAACGATATTTCAAAGCAAACGCTGCCACGCCCAGCGTATTGAGAAATTTCGCTGGCTTCACCCCTTCCTCGTTGAAAACCAGTTCGCGATGCCCGCCTCCGGGACAGATTACAACAGCAGCGCCATTCGCCTTTTCTTTCGGCGGCAAGAAAACCGTGAGCGACGGATTATGAATATTGCGTATCCAGTAATCGCGCGCCTGCTCCGGCTCATTTCGTCGTTGTTCCGAGCCCGGCGCGCCATCGGGCCAAAGCGGCACGACGAGGTCTTTCGCCATAATTTGCAGAGGCGCTAAACACCCGAGGCAAAGCAAAATTCGCAAGGTCATGCAATCGGTCATTTGTGAACGGTCACGAACGATAGCAAATCCATTGAGAACTTTAAACATTCCGTTTTGGCTTCTGATTTCACACTTCCTTGACACCACCATTTGTTTAACATAGTGTGTTAGCACTATGGCAAATAAACGCATTACTGGAAGGGAGTTGCGACACGGCGCGCCAGAAGAGAACCTCTCCCCAGGGCAATCGTTGGTAATCGAAAAGCGAGGAGGTAAACGGTTCAAGCTGACCCGCGTCGATACCGGCCCAGTTAACTTTAACAAACAGATGGACCGTATCTTCGAGGAGATTCCGGCCGAGGGTAAGCGAGTCAAAACGAACTTGGTCCGCACCTTTTTGGAGGACAGGGAGTGATTGTCTATTGTGACACGAGTTGGCTCTTGAGCTTCTTGAACGAGGACGAGATTAACCATCGTGTCGCCCGCGCGGCGGCCGAAAAGCTGGCCGGCCATGATTTTGTTGTTTGCGAGGTTCACCTGCTCGAACTGCCAGCGGCGATCAGGGCGGCAACGCATCGGTCTCAAGATTCGGTTCCCGAACACGTCGCTCGTAAGATTATCAATCGTTTCGATCGTGCCATGACTGGCAAGATTCTGCTTCGCAAAGAAGTGGACATGAAAGATTCAGTAGCCATGGCCCGTTCGCTGGGTGAGACTCATGGGTGGAAGGAAAGACATACGACGTTTGACCTTTGGCACCTCGCCGCAGCCTGGTCATTGTCGGCTGGGTCGTTTTTGACCTTTGACCAATGTCAGGGAAGAATTGCCAGTCTGATGGGAATGGGCAGTTGAATTGGAATGGACGCCGGAAAAGTCGGATTCCGAACCGGAAATTCTTCACACCGTCCGCACGACGCGTAAAACCATAACTCCAGCCAACAGCGATTGGTAGTTGATTTGCGCCGCACCGTAGCATAAGGAGGATTGAAAGCAATCACCGACGCCATCCCATGCATAGCCCGCGCAAAATCCCGCGCATCCTTTTTTGCGCCGTGATTCTTGCGCTCTCCCTCGGGGTGAGCCTCGCTCAATTCCGCGGTCGCGGTCGCCGCTTCTGGGGCGGGGATAACTCCGGGCCCTTCGTCCAGACCGAAGGCGGCGAAACGGTTAACGAAGACACCGTCCGCACCGCGCGCGAAACCGCCCCGCACAGCATCGACTTGCCAGATTGGACCAACGAACCCGCCTTCGACAAAGACGTCCTCACCTTCACCCGCGTCATTTATCGCTCCGCCCCCGGCCGCCCGAGTTGGCTCGGTTGGGTCAACGATTACCCCGACGGCGATCTCAATCTCTCCTGCCGCCTCCAACAACTCACCGCCATCAAATCCGATCCCGATGGTCGCGTTCTTAAACTCACCAACCCCGACCTCTTCAATTATCCCTTCATTTTCATGGCCCAGGCCGGCGGACTCGAACTGACCGATGACGAAGCCGCCATCCTGCGCAAATACCTGACGAACGGCGGCGTGCTCATGGCCGACGATTTCTGGGGGGAATGGGACTGGAGCAATTTCGAAGCGCAGATGAATCGCGTGTTGACCGGCTCCGCCTGGGTCGAACTGCCGATGGAGCATCCCATCTTCCATTGCGTCTTCGATCTGCGCGTGCCGAAAAACAATCTTCAGGTTCCCACCATGCAAATGTGGCAGCGCAATTACGATCCGGCCAATCCTCAATCCTTTCCCTCTTTCTTCCGCGGTGAAGGCTCCCACGAAATGCACGTCCGCGCCTGGCTCGACGAACAACAACACATTCGGGTCATCGCCTTGCATAATACGGACACTGGTGACGGTTGGGAGCGCGAAGGTGAAAATGAAGTTTATTTTCAGCAATTTTCCGAACCACGCGCTTATCCGTTGGCTATCAACATCATCTTCTATTTGATGACCCATTGAATTTGTTGTCCTTTTCGGGAACCAAATCGCCCGTCACTCCTCTTATTCGAACAAGGCGCACGTGAGTTGGTAGGCGCCGTTTTAACCACTCGCACTGGGCTTAAGCCGGCCGCAAGGCCTGTGAACCCGGTTAGTTTAACCGCCGTCAATTGCTATGTACACACGACATTTCCCTTTCGGACTCGGTGCCGGGATCGCCGCCGCAGTTGTATCGTTGCTCGCGCTCGCTCAGCCGGTTACCGCACAAACCACTTATTCCCAACACAACCTTGTCTCGGACATCCCCGGGCTCGCGGATCAAGCCGATCCTTTGCTGCTCAATGCCTGGGGCATGGCCGCCAGTGGCTCAAGCCCGTGGTGGGTATCGGATAACCATTCCGGCTTCGCCACGCTTTATGATTTCAACGGCGTGATTCAATCCCTGGTTGTCTTCGTCCCGCCAGCGGCCGGGGGCACTCCGCCCGCCGCTCCCACCGGCATGCTTTTCAACGGCACAACCAACTTTGAAGTCGCTCCCGGCACACCCGGACGATTCATATTTTGCAGCGAGGATGGCACCATTTCGGCCTGGGCAAACGGCACCAACGCGATCCGAATGGTCGATAAATCCGCATCCGGCTCAATTTATAAAGGCATCACTCTTGCCACTACCAATGGCAGCTCGTTTCTCTACGCGGCCGATTTCCACAATGGCAAAGTCGATGTCTTTGATGGCACGTTCAGTCCGATTGTTATCGCCGGCGGATTCCTCGATCCGACACTACCAGCCGGCTACGCGCCGTTCGGCATTCGCGCCATCGGCGGGTTGATCTATGTGAGTTACGCCCTTCAGGATGGCGCCGGTGAAGACGATGTCCCGGGCGCCGGGAACGGGTTTGTAGATGTCTTTGATGTCAACGGGCAGCTTCAGAAACGCCTGATCACCCAGGGCAACCTCAATTCCCCATGGGGCCTGATCCAGGCGCCGGCCGGATTTGGCGACTTCAGCGGCGCGCTGCTCGTTGGGAATTTCGGCGATGGAAAAATCAACGCGTATGACATCAGCACCGGCAATCTGCTCGGCCAACTCCAGGACGCGAAAGGAAATGCCATTTCTATCTCCGGCCTTTGGGATATTCAATTCGGCAATGGCGGCCGCGCCGGCCCGACTAACGTCTTGTATTTCAGCGCTGGAATCTCCGCTGGCGACGGCGTCGAAAGCCACGGCCTCTTCGGCAGCCTTACAGCCATTGCACCCGTGCAATTCAAACCAATTTCCGCAAACGGGCTCGCGGTGAATCTCTCCTGGACTGGCGGCGCGGGCCCCTACCTGCTGCAGAAGCGAACCAGCCTCACCGAAACCTCCTGGTTCAACGTCCTCACCACGCCACAACAAAGCGCAATCGTCCCGGCGGACGGCGAAAGCGCGTACTATCGTCTCGTTGACGGAGTATCGAACCAGGTCACGGCCTTTGCCGCCTTGCTGAATGCAGCTTCGGAAGTCCCCACGAACGGAAGTCTCGGCACCGGCGTCGCTCTGCTCTCCATCGAAGGCAGCAATCTCACGTACAATGTTGTTTTCTCAGGCCTTTCATCCCCCGCCCAGGCCGGTCATATTCACGCTTCTGGCGGACCGACGAATTCGGTCGGAGTTATCATACCGTTCACCGTGCCGGCCACCACGGCGGGAACCATTTCGGGCTCGGTTGTTCTTTCCTCGTCGCAATTGACGAACATCTTTACCGGTCGCGCTTATGTGAATATTCACACGCCGACTAATGGCGCCGGCGAAATCCGCGGCCAAATCATGCCGCTCCATGTTCGCGTCGATGTCGATGGCCCGTCCGAAGTGCCGAACGTCGGCAGTTCCGGGATCGGCTCAGGCTTCCTCACCTTCCTCGGCAGCGAAATGCTCTATAATATCAACTTCGCCCGGCTCACGTCATCCGCGACCATGGCTCACGTCCATGGTCCGGCCGATGCCACGCATACCGCGCCCGTGTTGTTCCCGCTTTCGGGCGCCACCAATACCTCCGGGACTCTCTCCGGTTCCCAGATTCTCACGCCGACGGACGTGGACAAAATCCTGAGCGGCAACACCTACATCAACATTCATACGCTTACTAACGGCGGAGGTGAAATCCGCGGGCAAATCCTCCCTCAGCAGTATCAAGTGATCATGACTGCCGCGGGTGAAGGGCCATCGGTCGTCTCTGAGGGATTCGGTCATGGTCTGCTGAGCGTAGCGGGTGGGCAGCTCAACTATTCGTTCGGTTACGCGGGCTTGAATTCTCCGGCCAGCGCGGGACATATTCACGGACCTGCGGATGCGCTTCATACCTCGGGCGTCATCATACCCTTCAGCTTCACACCGGGAACATCAGGCACAATTACCGGAACGGCCACGCCCACAGCCGATATTCTCAAATACCTGGTCACCGGCCTGACCTACGCGAATATCCACACCACGAACTATCCCGGCGGCGAAATCCGCGGCCAAATCCGACCACGTTATTAATCGGCCTGCCCTCTGGTGAGGGTAGCAACCGGGCCCCGGCGAAAAATCGTGTGTCGCCGGGGCCTGCGTGTCTCTGGAGTAGCCCGCCCGTGCCTATTGAAGAACGACGCGATAATAACGCTGCGACGCCGCGCTGATCGAAAAGTCTTCAGCCAGCTTGAGCGAACCATCCCCAACAATGTTCGTCAGCGGATGCCAGACTGCCGGCGGAAGCGTGTCCGCGTATTGCACGGCGTACGAGAAACCGCTCGCGGATTCGAAACTAAAACGGAAATTCGTTCCACTCAACGCAGGTGATTCCAAATGGAGTTCGTTGATGACCTTCAGAATCACATTTGTTGCCGTATAAACCGGCGCGATTATTAGTCCACCGACGCGCGCTCCCGCCACCGTGGAGAAAATATTCGTGCGCGCACCGCAACTCAGGATTGGAAAGCTGTCGCCGACGGACGGCGTGAAGCCGTTGGTCAAAATGACGTTTAACACGCCGCCTAAAGTCGCCCCGCCGGTGACGGTCAGAACAGTAAAATTCGTGACGGGAACAAGGCCGCCGATTAGAACATTCATTGTCGATGAATTGTTCTGCGAAAAACTTCCGGTGATTTGCAGCCTGCCAAACGGTTCGCCGGGACTCATAACTCCGAATTGCGGGAAGTTTCCCTTCAGCGCAGCAGCGCCGGTCACCACGCTGTTCGACATTCCAAGATAAGACCCGCCGCCAAAATCCATCGTCCCGCTTGACGCCACGAGTTGTCCAGTGTTGGTGAATGAAAGGAATAGCGAGGAAATGTTCGTATCAATCAGCTTGCGAAACAAACCGGCATTGTTGAAGGCGCTCGCCGACCCACCTGCGGTCGTCCAACTCGCGGAAGTTTCCACATAAAATGTGCCGCCGTTGTTGAACACCGCGCTCGCTGGGCTGCTGATGCCCCCTGCGCCGGACCAGGTCACAGTGCCGCGATTGGTGGTGAACCCACCGAGCGTTTTTGTTCCACTACCCGTGATCGTCGCTTGGCTCAGTGGGCCGAGATCGCTCGTCCCGGGATCCAGCGTGCTGCCACCGTCCCACAACAAATTACCGCTGAGATTGAACCCGCCGGGACCATTGATTGTTCCGCCGGCCAATTCCAGGTTTTGCGCTGCGAGGCTATTCGAAATTGTAAGCGTAGCGCCCGAGGCGCGGCTCCAGCCGACGCCGCTCATTGCGTTACCGCCGGAGAAATAATATGTGCCGGCATTGAAATCGTTCGTCGCTCCCGCGCTCGCATTGAAGTTCGCTCCGTTATTCGTGCCGCCCCCGGTGAGTTGCAGCGTTCCCGCCTGGATCTGGACCGAATTCAGGTTGTTGAATTTTGCGGACGAAATGAGCGACACTCCTGCCGCTGTTTTAAGATAGGACCCTGAGTTAATAACAATGCCGTTGCCAGTGATGGTAGCATTGTTGCGGGCTTCAAATGTGGCGCCTGCGCGATTATTGAAAACACCGTTTGCCCCGGAAAACTGGATTTGGCCATTGTCTGTCCAAAGGCCGGTGCCGTCATTATTGAGCGTCCCACCTGCGGCGATGGTATGCGCACTGGAAGAAAATATGTTCAGTGTGGCAAGCGTGGCCACGGTAATCGCGTTGCTGCCGGCAATCGTGCCGCTCGACCAGTCGAAATTCGTCCGGACCGTGAACAGGCCATTTGCCGTGATGGTGCCGCCGGCGAGCGCTGCCCGCCCGCTTGAACACCCGGCCGGCGTTGTGTTGTTGAAATTGATTGTGCCCGCCTCGATGCTTGTGAGACCGTCAAAGTTATGGGCTCCGTTTACATTTACAGTCGTGCCGGGACTGCTCAAACGATTCGTGCCATTGCCTTCAACAGTTGACCCGATGTCCATCGTGTAGGGAGTGCTGTCGAAGATCAATGTGCCGGCAATCTTGAAGGACGAGCCATTTGTACCGCCACCCCAGATTTCCAGCCCACCGGCGTCCACGCGCAACGTGCCGGAATTGTTGAACGTCCGCGCGAACTGACCGGTTCCGTTTTGCACGTCGTTCGTGCGGACGAAAGTGCCGCTGTTGTAAAATACCGGGTCTGCGCCGGAGCCAAAATTTCGCCGGGTAAAAATTCCATTGTGATGCATCACCAGCGTGCCGCTGTTTTGAAAAATCGCTCCCTGGTCGCCGGTGAGATTGTTCGCGACCCAATCCGCCTGCCCGAAATTTGTAAAGGTCCCGCCGGATACCGCGCCGCCAAAAATCAGGCTGTGGCAAGACCCTTGCGCCGACAGCGGAATTCTCACCACGCCGGCCAGCGCGCCCCAGACCAGATTATCGGACACGGCAAGTGTTCCCACGCCGGCGATGCCACCGCTGCGCAGCTCAAGGTTCGACGCCTGCAAATTCGTCTGCGTCTGGAATTCAACGCCGCCACTGTCGACGACGGCCCAACCGGCGCCGGAGAAAGACGCCCCGGGATTGTTGGTCGTGTAATACGTAAAACGGTTCGTGCCCCCGGCTTGCGCCTCGAAGTTTCCCTCGCTCGTTACGGCGAGAAGAAATCGCAACTCACCGCTTCGAGTGCTGACGATTCCGGAATTGTCGAATGGCACATTGACCGTAGCCGCGGTGGTCCCCGGAACTGTTTGAAAGCTGCCGCCGTTGTTAAACCGGTTCGTGCCGGTGAGGGACGCCAGGCTCTGGTCGCCGAGGTTAAAGGTTCCCTGGTTGTTGAACGTTGCGCCGTAAAATCCAAGCCCGCCGGAGATCGCGTTCACCACGCCGTTGTTAACCACGGTGCAATTGTTCAACGAGTTGCCATTCACGCATGACCCGCCCGAATTGCAATTCATCGTCCCCGTGCCGCTGATCGTCACCGTACCATTTTGAAGGATGCCCCTATTGAAATTGAACGTGCCGTTGATCGTCAGATCACTCACTCCCAGTATCACGCATGTGCCCAGGGTAAGATCATGAATCTGTCCTTGAGCGTTGGATGGCGCCGTCACCAGCGTGCTGTTCAGCGTCACATTGTCATTTTGGCCGGGAATGCCGGTATCGGGATTCCAATTCTGCTGGTTCTGCCAATCGCTCGAAGCTGCCCCCGTCCACACGTAATCGACGGCAGACGCCGACAATGATCCTACAAGCAAACCGGCGAGCAAAACGGTCTTTGAGGACGACGTTTTCATAACTCGATTCCGTTGGCGCGAATGGTATCTCGCGACGCAGAAACGGAGGCCGCGGGATTAGGGTATGACGTTACGACCCTATCAGGACCCTGTCCGGTCTGTAAATGAAAATTCGGCGGGATTACGGGCTGACCTTGAGCCGTTCCACTTCTTCAATGTCATCCATCATCACGCCTTGCTCCTTGTAAGTCTTCAGCATGAAATGCGTGCCAGTCGAGGTGACCCCTTGCAGTGTGGCCAGCTTTTCGGCGACGAATTGGGCCACTTGCCGCAGCGAATGGCCTTCCACAAAAATCAACAAATCATATCCGCCGCTCATCAGAAACAACGACGTGACCTCGTCGAATTTTGCGATGCGGGAGGCAATGCGATCAAAGCCGCCCTCGCGTTCCGGCTGAATTTTGACTTCAATCACCGCCTTCACGAGGTCCGTATCCACCTTGTCGTCATTGATCACCGCTTTGTATCCGAGAATGATCTTGTCCTTCTCGTATTGTTCGATGCGTTTCTCGACGTCCTTCGGTTTTAGGTCGAGCATTTTCGCCAGCTCCGCGGGCGACCGCAGCGCATGTTCTTCCAGCAATTTCAAAAGCGGGTCCATAATTAAACCCTCTCGTATCAGAGCCATTGCCCAGCGGCAAGCTTGGTTTGCTTTCCTGTGGGCACCGCACTAAATTCGCAGCCGTCATGTCGCAACGACCTTCAACAAAACGCGATTTTGTTGCCGAGCACGTCCGCGGAATTCCGCGGTCGGGCATCCGGGATTTTTTCGAACTCGTCCAGTCCCTGGACAACGTCGTCTCTCTCGGTATCGGCGAGCCTGGCTTTGTCACTCCCTGGCGCATTCGCGAAGCCGCCATTTTTGCGTTGGAACGGGGTCGCACCAGTTACACCTCCAATTATGGCCTGGTGAAATTGCGCCGCGCCATCAGCAGCTATCTCGAAAAGCACTATTCGCTCGCTTACAGCCCGGCCAACGAAATCCTCGTCACCGTTGGCGTGAGCGAAGCCATGGATATCGCCCTGCGCGCGGTGATCAATCCCGGCGACGAAATCCTGTACCACGAGCCTTGTTACGTTTCGTATCATCCGTCGATTACACTTTGCCACGGCAAGGCGAAAGGCATTTCCACGCTGCCGAAAAACAATTTTGCCCTCACCGCGGAAGACATTGCGAAAGCGGTCTCCAAAAAGACGAAGGCGATCATTTTGAGCTTTCCGACCAACCCGACCGGCGCAACGTTGAACGCCGAGCAGGTAAAGAGCATTGCCCGCGTTTGTGTCGAACGCGATCTGCTCGTGATCACCGATGAGATTTACAGCGAGTTGACCTATAGCGGCACGCATCGTTCTCTCGCCGCGGAGCCGGGAATGAAGGAGCGCACGATTTTCCTGCACGGATTTTCAAAGGCCTTTGCGATGACCGGTTTCCGAATCGGTTACGCCTGCGCGCCGCCGAACCTGCTCGAAGCGATGCTCCGCGTGCATCAATACGCGATGATGTGCGCGCCCATTACCAGCCAGGACGCCGCCATTGAGGCGCTTGAACACGGCGAGGAAGACATGCTGTCCATGCGCGAGCAGTACCGACTACGCCGGAATTTCATCGTCAAATCATTCAATGAACTCGGCCTCGATTGCCACATGCCGGTCGGCGCATTCTACGCCTTCCCGTCAATTCGAAAGACCGGCCTCGCGTCGAAGGAATTTGCGGTAAAACTCCTCGAGCAGCAACGGGTAGCCGTGGTGCCGGGAACTGCCTTTGGTCCCGGCGGCGAAGGCTTTGTTCGCGCGAGCTACTGCGCCTCGATGCCCGAACTCGAAAAAGCCGTGGATCGGATGGCGCTTTTCCTGAAGCGCGGTTGATTAGCAGCGGCGGCCAAAACGGCGTCGCACCCACGGCGCCAAAGCCACAGCGGTTCCAACCAGTGCAATCGTTGAAGGCTCGGGCACTCCGTTGAACAGAAAATTCGCTCCCACGTACAACTGATTTGGATTCGACGATCCCGGGCTGAGCGGGAACACCCCGCTCCCATTGGTACCGTAAGCCGCTCCCACATAAGTGAAATCCGGTGCGGTTGTAAATGTGCCATTCGCGAGATCATTGGGAGGGGCGATCAAAATGCTGCCAGCCCATTCACCCGAAAACGACCCGTGCGCCTCAACGAAATACGTGTCCCCCACGTTGAGCACGACACTCTCGATGCCCCCGTAGCGCGTTTGGTTGATGAGCGGGCTTCCGAGCGTCACCAATGCCGACGCCAGATTGAAGCCGTTCACATCGCGCAGCGAGACGAAATAAGGCTGCTCGCTTAAGTCGCCGGCAAATCCCAAAGACGTGATAGTCATCGGGCTGGTCGGCTTGAATTCAAAACCTGCCCCGCCGGGAATGATCCCCGAAAACGCATTGGTTGGATCGGTGAAATTAAAAGAAGTAACGCCTTCCGCTGCAAACGCTCGAACGCCAAGGCCCAAAGCAACCACAATTAGCAGGATTGATTTTTTCATAAGGATTTCCAAGGTCTCTTTTCTGACATTCAGGACATTACTTACGGAATGCGAACTGTCAAGTAGTCGTATTAATCCCTCATTGCGGAGCCACCCGGAAATACCGCTGTTTAGCAGTTACGCTTGCCTGGTGCCATTCCACGATTGCCCCCCGGTTTGAGACCACAAACGGCGTGCTCCAATCGAACAGGTTGCTGGAGACCTGCAACGAAACTGATCCGCCGTGCGGAACGGGCGATTGCCAGGTGCGATGGAATAGTTCGGCTCCGTCGTTGCCTGCCAGTCTAAATCGCACTGTGAATTCCGAATTGCTGCTTTGTCCCACCGGATAGGAAATTGAGGAAACTCCGTTGCTAATCGAAGAGCCCCAGGTGAACGGGTCCAGGGTAGAATAACCCGCATAGTCCGTCCAGATCCGGTCCCCGATTTTATTGAACACAATTTGCACCGGGCCCTGTATTACACCGGGGCCAGCCTTCGAGCCGTCTCCGTTTAACGCCGCGTTGTTTTGCCACGAACTTGCATCCGTGCGCCGCACCCAGGTCAAATCCTGCGAGGCGTTTGTTTCGCCTACGTCCGCGACCGCAAAAAGGATGTCGGGTTTGCTGATAATGCGCTCCAGTTGTTGATAAAGGACGACGCCATTGCTGATGTAAGTGTCGGTAAATCGATTCGTCAATGGAACGGTCGCCTGTTGCAAAACTGAAGCATACTCCTGCCGAAGAAACGTTATCTTCTCAACGCCCGGACGCCACGCTCCGTTCACCCACGAGTCCGCATTCGTTCCCGCGCCGTGGACCCCGGATATCAGCGTCTCGAAGTTCACATTGTTGGAACTGAGGAGATATTGGAGACCACCGGCATCATCCCGGCTCAAGGATTCTGCGGTTATGTTGGCATCGTGGAAGGACGCCAGTACAAAAGGTGAGGCATCGGCGATTGCCGCGATATGCGGATCGTCAAAATCGATTGGCTGTGTGACGAGTGTTACGGATTCATTACTGCGGGGAATGGCCGCTCCTGTGTACGGGATGTCATCGACCACCGTGGACGAGAGCCGCGTTTGCGGATCGAAGTTTCTGCGGGTGATATAATAAGGCTCAGCCCAGCTCGACCAACAGTTCTCTGTTACCAGGGCGTTCTGGCAATGAATGCCGGCGTTGTACCAATAGTTCGAATCGAGATGTCGAAACGTAAACACATACCGGCTCGGTTGAGCCAACCCCATGTGCTCCAGCAGCAGCCAAAGTGTGGTCAGCTTCACATCCACGACGAAGTCCGCGCTCGCTGCGCCGGGATGTAAAACCTGTGTTGGAAAATTCGTGAGAACCATATCAGAAGCGCGCGGCAGATCATTCAAGATTTGGATCGCTTCTTCCACTGCCGCAACTCCGTTCGATCCAAAGTAATCAATGAACGATGGATCAAATCCATACGTCAGCACCGGCACATTCCAGCGATATTCCTCATCAATATCCATTGGACCGCCGATGTCGTCGGGTTGCTGATATCCTTTCGCCTTGTCCATCCACGGGGCATAAGGACCGAGCAACGAAAACGCGTTTGCCGTGGTAAGGCCAATTGCTGTGGCGATCACCAGGATTCCGATCGCGACTGCGAATTTACATTTTGAGGAGTGCAAGCGAATTGATTTCATCAATTTAGCTTCGTTATTGAGGGATCATCCGGAAGAACCGGGATTGTTGATTTAAACCATCATGCCACCACGAGAAAGTCGCGCCGCTATTTGTCACGGTGGCAATCGTTGTCCAATTTAACAAATTGCTGGAAATCTGAAATGCCGCTAACCCGCCGCGCGGTATCGGCGCCTGCCATCGAAACATTAAAGGTCCGCTTGAATCTGTCTGGGCACCGGACAACTCAAGTTCCGTTACCATTTGTTCCCTGGCGTAGTTCCCGTCCGGGTAAAGAATTGGCGCCAGGGCTTTTCCGGCATACGAACCCCAGGTGTAATAACCGGTTCCGTTATAGGCGTCATTGCTAAAGATCGCTGTCCCCCGCCTCTTATAGATTAATTGCACAGGCGGTTGAATCAAGCCGGGACCGTTCTTGCCCGCATCGCCATTTTCCGCGGCGAGCTTTAACCAGTGGCTGGTATCGGTGCGTGAGATCCATGTTTTCATGGTCTCATCCGGAAATTGTTTCTGCCATGGGCCGGGATCACTGACTGTGAAGAGGATGTCCGGCTGCGATATGACACGTTCAAGTTGCTGCTGTACCGCGATTCCATTGCTGACGTACGTATCGACAAACTGATTCGTAAACGGAACCACCGTGTGTTGAGTCGAGTCGTAATCCAATCGAATGAAAGTGATTTTTTCGACGCCTGGCCGCCACGCGCCATTGACCCAATTCGTTGCGTTGGTTTCCGCGCCCCGCACACCGGCGATCACGGTCTCGAAGTTCACATTATTCGAGCTGAGCAAAAACTGCAGGCCACCGATTTCGTCTCGGCTTAATGTGTCCGTGGAGAATACGTACTCTTCAAGTGGGGCGCTCATGAAGGAAGCGACAGACGGGGCAACGCCCACGATCGAATCGTCGACGGTTATAGGGTAAACATAGCCTGACTCCGGAGCGAGGTTAAGAACGACAAACTCGTATAATTCATCATTGACGCTTTCACTCGGGAGAAACGTTTCCGGATCAAAATTGTGGTGGCCAATGTACTCGGGACAGTACTGCTGCAGGTAATATCCCGCACCATGATTATTTGTAACGGTCTGCCAGAAGAAGCCATCGGTTTTCTCGATGGTGAACGCGTATCGTTGCGGGTCGGTCAACCCCAATTGTTCCAGCAACACAACCAGTGTTGCCAGTTTTACATCCACAATGAGATTGGTTCCATAAGTGCCGTGAAACCACGAAGTGGTCGGGTAATTGCTCAGCACCATCTCCGAAGCTGGTGGCAAATCATTGAGAATTTGGATGGCTTGCTCCACCGCCGCCACGCCATTCGCGCCAAAATAATCGATGAACGATTGATCAAAGGCGTACGTGAGAACCGGCACGTTCCAGCGGTACTCTTCGCCGATATCCACCACGCCGCCAATATCACTGGCCTGCCGATAACCATTGCTCTCCTTCATCCACGGTGGATACGGTCCCATCAAAGAAAACCCGTAAACTCGCGGCAAGACAGCGAAGAGCAACAGCAGAAGGATAATGGCGATTCGATTCACTGGCGTGGTCAATTTCATGGGAAAACCCGGCAACAGGTTATCGTGGCTATATGGACTGTCAATCCGCCAAATCTCCTCGCGGTTTTGCGGCCGTTGACCTAGCCTTGCCAACGCATGTTGCATCGCAAATCTGAACAGCTTTTTGCCGAGGCGCTCAATTATATCCCGGGCGGCGTTAACTCGCCGGTGCGCGCGTTTCGCGCCGTGGGTGGACAGCCGTTCTTCGTCAACAAAGCTAAAGGCGCGCGGGTGTGGGACGTCGATGGCAACGAATATATTGATTACGTCGGCACGTGGGGACCGGCGATTCTCGGTCATGCGCATCCGAAGATCATCGCGGCGGTGAAGGAAGCCGCGGATCATGGCACGAGTTTTGGTATTCCGAATCCGTTCGAGGTCACGATGGCAAAACTGATTTGTTCGCTCGTGCCCAGCGTCCAAAAAGTGCGGATGACGAATTCGGGCACCGAAGCCTGCATGTCCGCCATCCGCCTCGCGCGCGGATTTACGAAGCGCGACAAGATTATCAAGTTTGATGGTTGTTACCATGGCCACGCCGACTCGTTGCTTGTCAAAGCCGGTTCGGGCGCGTTGACGTTTGGAAATCCCGACAGCGCAGGCGTGCCGGCGGCGTTTACCGAGCACACCATCGTGTTGCCGTATAACGATCCGGACGCCGTCAAAGCCGCGTTTGCTGCGAACAAAGATCATGTGGCGGGGATCATTGTTGAACCAGTTCCCGGCAATGCAGGGCTTTATTTGCCGAAGCCCGGTTATCTTGAATTCCTGAGTGAGATCACGAAGGCTAACGGCGCGCTCTTGATTTTCGATGAAGTGATGACCGGCTTCCGGCTCGCAAAAGGTGGCGCGCAAGAGCGATTCCGCATCACGCCGGATTTGAGCTGCTTCGGCAAGGTGATCGGCGGCGGTTTGCCGGTGGGCGCATTTGGCGGACGCGCGGAGATTATGGATTACCTCGCGCCGGTTGGGCCGGTGTATCAAGCGGGTACGTTGAGTGGCAATCCGCTGGCAATGGCGGCGGGTATTGCGGCGCTGGAAGAATTGCAGAGCAGCAGCGCGTATTGCCGTCTCGAAGAACTCGGCGAACAACTCGAAGCCGGCATGAAGGACGCCGCGAAAGCTGCCGGCATTCCCATTCGCGTGAATGCCTGCGGTTCGATGTTCTGCGCCTACTTCACCGGCGAACCGGTTCACAATCTCGCCGATGCGATGAAGAGCGATCGCGAGCGGTTCAAAAAGTATTTTCATGGCATGTTGAACGAAGGCGTGTATCTCGCGCCGTCGCAATTCGAGGCCGGCTTCATTTCCACCGCGCACACCGGCGAGGACATTGCGAAGACCTTGGCCGCCGCGGCAAAAGTCCTGAAGACCTTGTAACGAATGCGCATCCTTGCACTCGATCCCGGCAGCAAACGCATCGGCATTGCGGTCAGCGATGAATTGAAAATGATCGCCACGCCGCTGGAATTTTTCCCGGCTGAACCATTCAATGAATTCCTGGAGCGCTTGAAACAACTGGTTCGCGAGAAGGAAGTGGAGTTGCTTTTGATCGGCATGCCGCGAAATATGGATGGCACTTACGGGCCCGCCGCGTTGAAAGCGCAGGAATTCGCCGCGGCGATCAATGCCGCGATCACGATCCCCATCAAAATGTGGGACGAGCGGTTGACCTCGGCGCAGGCGCAACGCTTTTTGATCGAAGGCGGGGTGCGACGTGACAAACGCAAAGAAAAAGTCGATAAAACCGCCGCCGCGATTTTGCTGCAGAGTTATCTCGATAGCCTGACCATTTGAACCCGGTGGGGCGACGGTGCCCCGTCGCCCAAATATTAGGGCAAAGCAGCAGCTTTGCCCCACCATAAAGACCGGCTTTTCAATTCTTCCCTTTCCCAGATCACCCACGGCTATGCTATCCTCTTCTTGCATGGTGTTCACAAATTGGCGCGCGGCGATTGTTTTGTTTTTCGCCGCGACAAGTTTTTCAGTTCACGCCCAGGTTCCCCTGAGCGCTGGACCTTATTCCCAAACCTTCGATTCGCTTGGCACTAACGGCACTTCGATCCCGTGGAGCGACAACTCCACTTTGCCCGGTTGGTATGCCTCAAAAACATTGGGCGGACGCACCGTGACAAATTACGTGCCCGAGAACGGCTCCAGTTCCGCGGGCGAGGTTTATAGTTTCGGCGACGATGGCTCGGCCGATCGCGCGCTGGGTTCCATCTCCTCGGGCACGCCCGGCGATTTCGCCTACGGCGTGCGCTTCATCAACGATACCGCAGTGCCCCGGGGAAATTTCCTCGTCACTTACACCGGCGAGCAATGGCGCGTGGCCAGCACCAACCTGCAGCGCCTCGAGTTTTCGTATCGCGTCAGCGTCAACCTGACCAATTCCGACGCCGCCAATACCCAAAACTGGACGCGTCTTCTCGCGCTCGATTTCACCGGGCCCAACACCAATGGCGTGACGCAATTGCTGAAGGGCAATGATCCCACCAACCGCCTCGCGTTCGTGGCGGTCCCGCTCCCGGGCGTCGTTGTGCCCGCGGGCCAGGAGTTGTTCCTCCGCTGGTTCGATACCAACGACACCGGTTTCGACGATGGGCTCGCCATCGACGACGTTGCGGTGTCGTTCACCGAGACCAACTTGCCGCCGCCGCCGGCGTTTGCGTTTTCGTATTTGCATTATAACGTCAATGGCAATGGCGCGAGCACGTGGAGCACGAACGCCACGCAGGTGCAGGCCATCGGGCGCGAACTCGTTTACATGAACGCCGACATCATGGCGTTCAACGAAATCCCGAACACCAAAACGTTCGAGATGCCCAATTGGGTGAAGGCGTTTTTCCCGGGCTATTACCTCGCCACCAATTCCGCGACCGACGGCTCGATTCGCAGCGTCATCGCGAGCCGCTATCCCATCACGCGCTCGCAAAGCTGGCTGGCGCATGTGGACCTGAATCCGTTCGGCTACACGCCGTCCGATTACACGCGCGACCTTTTCGAAGCGCAAATCAGCGTGCCCGGATTGCCGCTGCCGCTGCACGTGTTCACTACGCACCTGAAAGCCACGTCGGGCACGCCCTTCCAGGACGATGCGGACAAACGCGCCGCCGAAGCGAAGGCGGTTTCGAATTTCTTCGCCCAAGTTTTTCTGCCCGGAACCAATGGCACGCATCCCTACATCCTCTCCGGCGATCTCAATGAAGACATTTTCCGGCCGGAGACGAACGTTTACGCGACCGGCCATCCCATCGAACAACTCATCGGCGCGACCACCGGCCTGCGTCTCACCACGCCCACGAATCCGATTACCGGTGAAGATTTCACCGAATCGATCCGCAGCACCCTGGACGTGCGCTTCGATTACATTCTCCCGTGCAACCTTCTGTCCTCAAACATTGTGAGCAGCACGGTCTTGCGGACCGATGTGCTCGACCCGCTCCCCGCCGGCCTGAACGCCAACGACGACATCGTGGCCTCCGATCATTTGCCCGTGCTCATGTACTTCGCGAACCCGTACGACACGCCATTCCGCCTGCACTCGCTCGAGATCACCGGCGTCACGGCCACGCTCAATTGGGAATCGACCAGCAATCGCGTGTATCGCATCGAAGTCTCATCGAACCTGACGACGTGGACCGTGCTTGCCAGCAACATCACGGCGACGGGAACGAATACGAGCTATGGCGCGGCGGTTGATGAGACGGTGAAGTTCTTCAGGGTGTATCGGATACCTTAGAGTCCTGAGTCTTGAGCCAATTGAGTGCGGATTTCGGAGTGCGGAGTGCGGAATCCGGGCAACCGGCTTAGTCCAAAGTCCCAGCCCGATCTCCAAAGTCGCGGTTGAAGCGCGGACGTCGATATCGATCCGGGATCCGGAGAATATTGATCCCGGATCTACTCGGATTTGCTCGGATCATCCCGGATCATGACGGATCGACGGGAGGGATTGTCCAAGGTCCAACGTCCAAGGTCCAAAGTCGACGGAGGGCGCTGGCACAGTCCTGCGTCTTGAGTCCTGTGTCCTGAGTCAATCGCGTGGGGAACGCGGAGTTTCCCGGTGAAACTCAGACCGGTCCCCGACTTGAGGCCCTCGGGGTAAACTTGGAATGCGGAATGGTAGCGCAGAGTTGCACTCTGCCGTATCGCAGATTTTCGATCTGCAAACGGACCGAACTGCGAACTGCTACGAATTTAAGATTTCAAAGAACAGGTGGGACAAATTGGCGCAACTGGAAAACAAAAAATAAAAAATTGTTTTCGTTTTTTGATCGTCGGATCGGAAAAATCAACGACTTACGAAGGGTCATTTTGGCACAGTGCTGAAAAATCAACGACTTACGCTGACAAACTGCGTAACTGCTGAAAAACCAAGCAGTTGCGATTTTAACCGCTGATTTGGGCTGGTTTTCGCTGATTTCGGACCTCAGTCATAGGAATGCCGATCAGAGGAATGATCTCCAACAGGAAGAAACGGAGAACACGGAGCAAAGAATGTGTTCCAGAATGCACCTTTTAGGATTCAGGACAAACAGGGGCGCGGAACGAAACGATCCCGGATCTTTGACAAAGATAGCCGGAATTACTCGGATCCACTCGGATCATCCCGGATCATGCCGGATGTTTCGAACGCGGAGCGCCCCGACCTGACGCCCTCGAGGAACCTCGACAAAGGAAACGAAGACACCGAGGCACGGAGGCTGATTAACCAGGGAGGCACAGAGTAAAAGACTAAAGGCCTGAAACATGGAAACGGCGCGCGCGGAGCGACGCGCCCTACCGATGGGAAGTCCTGGGTCGTGCGTCCTGGGTCCTGAGTCGAGGAAAGGACGTAAGCGACCTAAAGGACCTAATTGATCCGATTCAGGATGTAGGTCCCGATCACCAATCTAAAATGTCAAAGAGCATTTGAGTGCGGAGCGCGGAATGCGGAATGCGGAATTCCGAGCAATCACTCAACGGGAGTGGGAATTTCGAGTGCGGAATACGCACGCGAAAGGCCATCCTCCTTCGCTCCCGTTTTCCCCAAGCTATGGAGGACGAGCAAACCCTCCCGACGCGAAACATGGTAATATTGCTGTCAAGCCCCCCTGTCGGAAATCTTAACATAAGAGATATAGGCCTGCTTGACGCGGGATAGGCTATCGAGAGCCCATGCACCTCTCTATTGGGAACGAAGACGGTAGAAGCGCGCTTTGTTCGACCTTGAAAACGGTTCACTAAAGTTCGTTGGCGTCGGCCCGATCAGGTTGGTCTGGAGCGGCACCCAGGTCCCGGTCGTCAGATTTGTGCGTGCTTCAATCACGACCATCTGGGTCACCCCGGCCGACATATTGAAGCCGAATCTATTGGTCTGCACACCAAAACCCGAGCCAGTCGTCAAAATAGTTGGAGGGCTTACGAAGTTTGGATCGCGGGCATGGAAAATCAACTGTCCAGTTTGGCTCTCTTCTAAACTATGAAGCCATCCTCCGGCCAGAAAGTAATAAGTAACACCGTTCGTAACCGCAATGGACAAGGCAGACGTGGAGATACCACCCACCGGATCCTCATCATTGTAATCAATGAAAAATAACGAACCGCACGACCCTGAGTATGCGGCTAAAAGTGTGTCAAAGCTGCTTCCGCGCGTGTCCACTGCCAATTCGCCATTACGGGTTGCGGTATATTTGTACCACACACCGTTGACCAACTCCGGGGGATCCTCAGGATCTCCCGTGGATGTCGCCAGGGCAGTGGATTGCACATTTGTGTAGCCGATTCCGGTAATCACCAGTGCGTCGCTGCACGCGTCGTTTGGAGGAGCGCTGGTGAATGTAAAATGAAACTGCAATATCCCGGTCTCGTCCTGAGACCCTCCGGCCAGGAAGTAATAAGTAACGCCCTTCGTAACCCCAATGGACAAAACCGACGTGAGGAAGGGGCCATCATTATCACCGTAACCGAGGGAATCCAACGAACCGCACGCACCGGAGAAGGCACTCAAAACCGTATCAAAGCTGCTTCCATGCGTATCTACCGACACCACGCCGTTATTGGTCGCTGCATAGGCGTACCACACACCATTGCCTATGTATGCGGGAATCCCAGGATCATCTATGGAGCTTGCCCATTCAGTGGATTGCGTATTTGTGTAACCTGTTCCCGTAATCAACAGTGCGCCAGCACACAGGTCGTTTGCCGGCGCATTCACCATATCCAGTTGAAACTTCAACGTCCCAGTTTCTCCGTAATAACCTCCCACGAGAAAGTAATAAGAAACACCGTGGGTCACCCTGAACGACATATGGGTTTCGTTGAAAAAAGCGTGGTAGAATTGATCAATGAAAGATAATGAACCACACACGCCGGAGAAAACAGCCAGGATATGATTAAAGTCGCTGCCATAGGTGTCCACTGATACCAGACCGTCGTCGGCGGGTGTAAAAACGTACCACACGCCATTCCTGACATGAAGAGAATCAGGATCGCCGGTCGATGTGGCATTAGCGGTTGATTGGGTGTTCGTGTAATGATTTCCCGTAACCAACCGCGCTCCTTTGCACTGATCATTGGCGACCGTGTTGGTGTTGAATGTTGCATTAAACTTTAACCGTCCGGATTGGCCGATCCCTCCCACCAGAAAGCGATAAGTAAGTCCGTTCGTAACCGCGATTGATAAGGCAGTGGCGACGCCATCATTCTCGTCATCCTCATCGAGGTAAACCAACGAACCGCAAGAACCAGTATAAGCCACCAGCATTGTGTAAAAGTCGCTGCCCTGGGTGTCCACTTTCAGCACCCCATTAGTCGTTGCGGTAAACTGGTACCACACTCCATTGTGCAGGTCGGGGTACGGGTCGTTCGTGGAGGTTGCAAAGTCCGTAAACTGGCTGCTGGTGTAAGGAGTGCCTTGAATGGCGAATGCGCCGCTGCACTGATCATTGATTCGGACCGTGTCGAACTTCGCATGAACCTCCAGTAATCCCGCGGCGCCCTGGTACCCTCCCACCAGCACGCGGTAGGTGGATCCGGCGTTCACATCGAAGCTCAAAGAGGAAGCGGAGCCGCTTTCAAATTCTTCTCCCACGAGCACCGGGAAAGCACAAGTATTGGCAAAGGCGGCAATCACGGTGTTAAAAGTGCTGCCCGCCGTATTCACCCGCAATGATCCATTGGTGGGGGCGGTGAAGATAAACCAAACACCGTTTTGCAACGCCGATGCCAGTATGGGATCATTGATTGAAGTCGCCTCCAGCGTGTTTTCTGTATAATCGAAACGGTCAGTGTCCAGGATGATGGAAGTCGCGCCGGCGCATTGGTCATTCCCCGGAGGAATCCCATAAGCGACCTGCTGCCACAGCATGAAAATGAGGGTTGCAAAAATCCACAGACCCTGCATGCGCGGCCAAGTCACAACCCGTTTCACACCGTTTGAAATCGTCATAATGGGAATGCTGGAACCAGCCCCAACCGTATGCAGGTCATCTCGCCAGAGTCAAGGACGCTGCAAATTGTTTCCAAATCGTAACAAAGGCGAACACAGAAAGCGCCTCGCCGGGACGCGGAAATGGCGGTGGAGCGGGTGGGCAGTTTGCATTATGGCGAGGAGGTGGAGGGAATCGGCGGAGGAGAAGGCGGAGCGAATTGTGGCCCAGGAACTCAAGCGAATGAAATGGAAGGAACGGATCTGACGAAACGCCGGAAAGCGGATCCTGGAAAAGTGAAAGTGGCGCGGCGGTTGCGGGAGCAAACGACGATGACCTTGAAATGGATCGCGGATCGGTTGAAAATGGGCACGTGGACGCACGTGACTAACCGGTTGTATCATTTGAAAAAATGAATTTGTGTCATTATCAAGGACCCGTTCTACGAACGGCGTTGGGAACCTCTTTTTGTTGCGCTTCTGATACAAGTTCCCTGGATATCTTCGCCACTGTTCTCATATCGATTTTGGCATTTTCTGGAACCACTCTCTTGCGTGGCGTGAAGAAGAGAGTTCCCCTAGCTCGTTGCCGTCTGGTTTTGGCAATCCTGTGTTGTGTGTGGTGGACCTGGAAGGCATCTTCGCAGCCGCGCTTTCTGGACCAATTTCCACTGCGACTCAGCACAAAATATTTCGACTTTCGTTACAAGCGAAATACTAAACAAATCAAGTCTACGGCGCAGTTCGCGGACGGCTTTATCACCATCGTCAATCGGGATTTTTTCAAGGCGGAATTCGACTATCCGATTCGGGTATTGGTGCTGGAGGATCGCCCCGCCTTTCAGAGGTTTCTCCGCCAGCAACTGGCGGTGGACGATCCGCCGAATTTCGGAATTTATTTTCCACCGATAAAGATGTTTGTGACGTATGAGGACTCTGGGCTGGGGACATTCGCGCACGAGATCATGCACCCGTTGGTGGAAAAGAACCTGCGCGATCGACCGTTGTGGGCGAATGAAGGGATTCCAACTTTTTTTGAAAAATTTTATGGTCATTGGCAGGGCACAAATTTAGTTGCTCAGTGGGGTTATCAGAATCCGTGGCGAATCGATATGCTCGGGACCAACCTGGTTCGGCTCGATTTGAATCACATCGTAAAATCGCCGAACCCATTGGGGGATTTTCATGAATCCGATTTGCGAATGGTTTCCATGTTTTTGTGGCGGCAGGGCAAGTTCCAAAAATTTCTTGGTCTCGTTCAGCGGCGTGAAAAAAGCGGGTACCCGTCCTATCTGGAGGCCGCGATGGATCAGCCGCTGGAGAAAATCGTTCCCTTATGGAAAGCATACCTTGCGGATGTGGAGAGGCAACGTCCTGAGATCTTGTTGTTGCCGAATAGCACGGTGCTCGCAGATGAGCCGGGGTTCCGTTTATTCATGAAAACCTACAAAATAGGCAATCCCGAGGGCCCGGAAAAGGTGGATCGCAGGTGATGGTTTTCATTCCGAAGGTTTTTTAAAAACCGGCGTCCGCGATTAAATTGTAGAACGTGAGTCAGGGGATGGAGATCAGGGCAAAGCGGCAGCTTTGCCCCACCTTATTGAAATTTTTTTGGACTTGGCCGCGGTTAGCTCATTGACGCGGGACGGTGTCCTGGTTTTGTGGTTGCGTGGGAATTGTGGGGTGCAGGGCGTTTTCGGGTCCGCTGCTGCTTTCGCCGGTGGAGGTGCCACCAGGGCTGGTTGCGCCGCCGGTTTGGGTGGGCTGGCCGATGATGGTTTGCAGTTGGTTGTCCACTTGAACGACGCCGGGGACAAGGCGGACGACGTTTTCGATGCGTTCAGTGGTGTCTTCCGGGACGGTTCCCATCAGGGTGACGGCGCCGGATTGCACGACGAAGTGCACGGGCGTGGGCAGGGTCATGTCCCGAACTCTTTTGCGCACGGCATTCAATAGTTGCTGGTCTTCCGAGGTGAACGCGCGATCTTCTAACGCGGTTGTCCCGGCGGTTCCAAGGGATTGCGCAGTGGTTCCGGCGGATGGTGCGGTTGTGCCGAGCGATTGTCCGGCAGTTCCAAGCGGTTGGCCGGGCGTTTCGGTCGGAGTGGTTCCGATGGCGGCGGTGTTTCCGATAATCAAATTGTTCGCGATGCGCGCGACATTCGGAATTCCCTGGCAAGCTTGTTCAATTTCCAGGCTTTGTTCCTGGGAGGGCACGTTGCCGACCAAGGTGACCACGCCGCCCTCAACGATGAAGTGGACGGTGGAAAGATTGAACCCGGCCATCCGGCGAGTGATCGAGGTGCGGATGTCTCTCAAAATGATTTGGTCCTGGGCGGTGGCGGCGCGATCGGCAACGGCCCGAGTGCGCGTTTGCGTGGCGCCGGTGTTGGCAGCCGGAAAAGCCTGGGTGGTACTGGGGGTTGTGGCCATAGCGCCGTTGGTTTGACTGGGCTGGCGCAGATCGAGGCGCTGCTGCAGCGCGGGGTTGGCCTGGGCCGGAGCGGCGGTTGGGGAGCCAGCATTGCCGGCCGGCGGCTGGTTTTGGCTTTGCGCGGAGAGCGCGCTTAACACGGCGACGGAACTGATGATCAACAATATCGATTTCATAATTTCCTTTCGTTCTCCGTGACAATGCCGCTGGCCAGCGTCACGGACTGGGCATCAAACAACGATGAATGTAATTTCGAGAAACAAAGCCACGCGGAGGTATTTCGCAATTAGGGTATGGGCCTTAGGAGAAACCAAATCGGATGATGGAAATGCATTTTCCATTGTTCATTTGGAATTTTTTTATTGGGGAGCGGTTGAATGTTGCCTGCCGACGCCTTTAGGGCCGCGCGCCTGTTATGGACAGAGGGGAGTTCCATTTTTAAGATGTAGCAGCACGTCAAAAATTATGAGCGATAAGCAGAATTCAATTGGAAGGACGAACCTCGCCCGCGGGGGGAATTTCTGGATTGTCACTTTCGCGCTGGTGGCATTGGCGAGGGGAGCGAGCGCGGCGGAGTTGTCGGCGGTTTCAAATGCGGCGCCGCAGTTTATTCCGGCGAATGATTCGCGATTTCGATACGAAGGGAGGGTGGATCGGGCGGATGCGGCAGCGGTGGGGATTATCTGGCAGGCGACGCGGGTCGCGATCGATTTTGAAGGCGTGAAGCTGGGTTTGCGATTTGATAAGCCGGAAGGACAAAACTTTTTCGATGTGGCAGTGGATGGCGACCAGCAGGTGTTGGAGGTTCATTCGAGCGGGTCGATGCGATGGGAACCGAAGCTTGCGGCGGGCAAACACCATTTGGTGATTTTCAAACGGAGCGAAGCGAATGCAGGCACGGTGCGGTTTGGTGGAATTGAAATCGATGCGGGCGCCAAGGTGTCCGCGCCGCCGGCGGCGGATTACAAGACGCGGATGGAATTCATCGGCGACTCGATCACGGTGGGCGCGTGCAACGAAGATTCCGGCGATGACCAATGGGAAACTCGCGCGACGCACAACGCCGCAAAGAGCTATGTCGCGTTAACGGCGAAAGCGTTCTCGGCGGACCATCGAAACATCGCGGTGAGCGGGATGGGAATCGTGACTGGTTGGGTGGAGCCGCACGCGATCCAGATCTGGGATCGGTTGTATCCGAAGGCCGCGTCGGAGCAGGCTGATTTGAAAGAGTGGATGCCGCAGGTGGTGTTCGTGAATCTCGGTGAGAACGACGATTCGTTTTCGCGCGCCAAAGGCAAACCGTTTCCGGCGAATTTTGCGGATGAATATGTTGTGCTGGCCGACGCGATCCGCGGGGCGCGGCCCGGAGCGGAGATTGTTTTGTTGCGGGGCGGAATGTGGGGAGGCGCGAACAGCGCGGATTTGCGAGCGGCGTGGGAGGACGCCGTGAAGCGGATCGAAGCAAAAGACAAGAAGGTCCATCATTTTGTATTCACGCACTGCGCGAAGCAACATCCCCGGGTGGTGGATGATGAGGCGATGGCGAATGAACTTGTCTCATGGTTGAAGGGGGAGAAGTTCATGGCGGCTTCTGGTTGGTGATCTGTCCAGAATGCCTTTGACACGGGGCGCGCAATTGTGACACAACAGTTGTCGAACCATCAGCGGGCGCTTGTGAAAATTGCCCTTCACAGTATGCACAGATTTATCCATGCGTTGATTGTAGCGGTAGTGAGTTATGCCGGAGTTGCGTTTGCGGACAATTACGCGATGCAGTTCGACGGCGTGAGCAATCGAATTGAATTTATTGACAGCGCGTTGCGATTTCCCACCAACGCGATCACGGTCGAATTCTGGATGAAAACGTCGGCAACGACGAATGCCGGCACGCCGGTGTCCTACGCCGTCAGCAACAATGACAATGAGTTGTTCATATTTGACGATCGGGATTTTCAATGCGCCATCAAGGGCAATCGCACCGCGCTGGCAGGGATATCGGCGACAAACGGCGTGTGGCATCACATGGCGCTGACATGGACGAATTCGGGCGCGTTGCGGTTTTACAAGGACGGGGTGGCGGTGATCACGACCAACAATTTTGTGACGAACCTCCAACTGACGCGCGGCGGTACGCTGGAGATCGGGCAAGAGCAGGATGTGGTGGGTGGCAATTTTCAACTGTTCCAGGCATACAGCGGTTTGTTGGACGAGTTGCGCATCTGGCGGGTAGTGCGGAGCCAGAGCGAAATTGCCACGAACCGTTTCCGCAGTCTCACGGGCGGCGAAGCCGGCTTGATCGGTTATTATCGGATGAATGAAGGCAGCGGGACGGCGTCCCAAAATTTTGGGCAGTCATTCTACAACGGCAATGTGATTGGCGCCACGTGGGCGGCGCCGGGTGTGCCGCTGCAACCGGAAGTATTGACGCTGAATCCGGAGAACATCACCGCGACCGGTGTGGTATTGAACGGCGGGCTCACCGGCCATGCGCAGACGCAGGTGCGGTTTGCGTGGGGCAATGGTTTGACGCTCGATCAGTTTACGCCGTGGCAAACGATCTCGAATACCGGGCCGGCGCAGTTCGCAGCGCCGCTGAGCGGAGTGGTTCCGGGGACGTATCGGTTCCGGGCCGAAGCGAGCAATGAAGTCGGCACTGCGGTGGGAGATGAAATTTCGTTTAACACGGTGCTCCCGGATGTTTCCGGCCAATACACCAACCTGCGCAGCGGCCAGTGGATCGATTTTGATAACGACGGACGGCTGGACATTTTTAGCGGTTCCGCCGTTTCCCTCAACACGGTATCGAACGTTTTCGTGGACGAGTTTTTTAACAGCTATGGTTTTGTGCAAGCAGTGGGTGACATCAACAATGACGGCCGGATTGATGTTGTGGAGGCCGATGAATATCCGGATCAGGACGACAATTTCTTTTGCCACATTATGCAAAATGTGGGCGGATTTCCGACGGAGACGTTCGTGTTTCCGCTCGGCAAGCTGGAAGCGCGGACGTTGGCGGTGATGGATGTGAATCACGACGGCTTGCAGGATATCATTGTTACCGGCAACGAAAGCTCGGCGCCGCTGGGTGTGGCGGTTAAAGTATTCATCAACCAATCCGGCCCTGCCGGACTTAATTTTCTCGAGATTGGCGCGGCGGGAATCGGTCCGGTGAGTCATGCGAGTCTTTTCCCTGGTGACTTCGATAATGATGGCTACACAGACCTGCTCATTACGGGAGAAGATCCCAACAATGCGTTCAATCCGGCGACGAAACTTTATCGGAACAATCGGAGCGGCACGTTTGTGCCAGTGGCGGCGGGGCTGCCGAATATTGAGGCGAGGACCGTCCAGTGGATTGACTATAATAACGACGGGAACCTTGATTTATTCCTTTCCGGTGAAACCAATAGTTTCAGTTCCTTCGCGATTGTGAATCTCTTTCGCAATAACGGCGACGGCACCTTTACGGACGCCGCCGCCGGCTTCCCGGCGCTTTATTATCCGGTAGCTTCGTGGGGCGATTTTGACGGTGATGGCTGGCCGGATTTGGCTCTTTCGGGCCAGGAGAGCCCGAATTTTCTGCAAATGCCCCTGGTGGCGATTTACCGAAACAATAGCGGCAGTTCATTTACTTCCACGAACCCGCTGCTGCCGCAAGTTTTGGCAGACGACTTGGCGTGGGGTGATTCTGACCGTGACAACCGGATGGATTTGTTGGGGGACGGAGCTGATACAAACGGATACTTCCACCTGTTCCTGCTGCACAACAATGTGGCGGTTCCAAATAGTCCGCCGACAACTCCAGGCGGCCTGAGCACGACGATTTCGAATTCGCTCGTGACGTTCCGCTGGAATGCGGCGAGCGACAGCCAGACTCCGACGGCGGGGGTGACTTACAATTTGCGTGTCGGCGTGACGCCGGGCGGGCGGGAAATCTTGTCTCCACTAGCGCTCGGTAACGGGACGGTGCTGATGGATGTGCCGGGCAACGCCGGCTCGCAGAGGAGCTTCACATTGTCACTGCTGCCGGGCCGCAATTATTACTGGTCTGTGCAGGCGGTGGATTCGGATTTCGGTGGGTCGCCATTTGCGGCGGAACAGAGCTTTAGCCTGCACAGCGTGATTGCGCCGGTTTCGACGCTGCCGGTGCTCGGTGATTTGAATGGCGATGGGGTGGTAGACCTGAACGAATTGAACCAGGTCATCCAGAACTATCGCAATCTGCATCCGTGAGATTGAGAAAGTGCGTATGAAGATTCAATCGTTGCTTTCTCGAGGGCTCACGAGCTTCGCGCTACTCACGGGAATAACAAGTTTTCCGGCGAGCGCCCTGGAAATCACCTTATCGACCAATTCCACGTCGCCGGGCAATAACGTGGCTATCTCGGTGACGCTATCCGGCGCGCCGACAAATCTGAGTGCTCTCGCATTTTATGTCACCAACACGTCGGCCTGGCCGTTGCCAGCGGCCGCGTCCGCTCCCGCTCAGTCGCATGTGAATTGTTTCGTGGATGATTTCAGCAACGGCGTGCATCGCGTGACGGCGTTTGTGCTGGATGAGCCGCCGGTGCAAAACGGCGCGCTTCTGACGCTCACGTATGCGGTGCCGCCCAATGCGCTGCCTGGGACTTATCCGCTGTTGATTCCCGTGTTGCCGGTCAATGCGCCGCCGGGCAGCAATCCGGAAGCGCGAACATTAGCCAGCAACCAGTTGATTCCCGCGTTTGCCCACGCTGGCAGCATCCTCGTGCTGGCGGAGAGGCCGTATTTGACGAGCCTCGCGAAACTTGCGAATGGTAATTTCCGGTTTCGGTTCGATAGCACCATCGGTTCAAATTACAGTGTTCTTGCCACAACCAATGTGGCCCTGCCATTGACGAATTGGGATGTGCTTGGCACGCCTTCGCTCTTTTCCCCGGGAGTCTTCGAATTCGCCGATCCTGCGGCTGCGAACTATCGGAACCGCTATTACATTTTGAAGGCGAATTGACGCGATTCGCGCCAACCGCAGACAGATGCGGGCGGCGGGAAGTTGCTTGACCGCATGTGGCAAGCGATAAATCCTCATTGTTTAGAATTTTGACCATGAGCACAACTTTCACCGCCACCGGTCCCGGAGTGAATTTCGCGCGCCTCAGACATCAAATTGACGAGTTGCTCGTGGGGAAGACATCGTGGATCCCCTTGAAATGCATGGGCTGGTATTATCCGGAGGGCCTGAGCGATGAAGTCTTCGCCAAAGGAGAAATTCTTTTGCTTGGCAAAGGTTCCACGCGGGGCGTTTTTGCCAGGTGGCAGGAACAAAAAATCAGTTTCGAATTGACGTCGCTGGCGGGCGACACGGATTGGGAAGTAGCTCGCTGGTTGGCTCTCCCAATCATCCGCGATGGCGGAGTCGTGCTGAACGATGAAGGAAAACAACTGAGCGAGGCCGAAGTCGAACCGGCAGCGTTCAAGCAGCGGGTCGAAGAAATCCGTAAGGGGGAATTAGGGACGGCGCGATCGATCAGCGCCAAGGAGGGAAATCTGCGGTTCCCGGTTGCGCATTATGAACTTCTGCTAACCAAGGAAGAGTTGGCTGGGGGCAAGAATGATGCCGCAATCATGGAAAGCCTGGCGAAGCAATGTTTTCACTACGGCAACGCGCACGTGGCCAAGGTCATGGAACTCGAACGCCCCGATGGAACCCGGCAACTCTTTTGCCTTTATTCCAGCATTTCCACCCTTGTGCCGGCGGACATTCCCGCGATGGCTTTCGGCGGTCCTGATGGCGAATACACCAAGACACCGGTGCCGATCGAGCGGGTCAAAGAAGTCATCGGCAAATTTATGGTGCCGGTTGGCCAATACATTTATATACCGCCTATCAAATGGAGCGACGAGCCGCAGCTCTTGGAGCAGATTACTGGCAAATCCACGAAAGAATTGCTGGCGTCGCTAAATGAGCAATTGGTGCGGACGCTTGGCGAAATGCCGGTCCTGGTTGCTATCCTAATGATAATGGCGGACGGAAAAGTTGAAGAAAAAGAGTTCAGTGCGTTCGATGAGTATCTCCGAAAAATTGCAATGGATTCCAATGACAAGTCGTTTTTTGCGATTGGAAGCCGTCATGCACTCGCTGGCATGAGAGAAATGATGGCCCGTTTCCGAACCATGAAATACCACGAGCACATGACTTTGCTGCAACTTGGAGTAGGACAACTTAACCTTCGCCTGTCGCCGGAAGGGGCCAAGGCGTATAAAGAAAAGCTGTTTGGACTGGCGGAAACGATTGCAAAATCGACGGCTGCCGGTGGTGCGAACGTTGGCCAGCAGGAACAAAAAATCCTCACCTGGTTGCGGTCATTGCTTTTGGGCGAGAAATAGGGAGCCTCGTATACCAAGGCAGGTAACGCCGCGGACAACCAGCAGGCCGCCTTTCAATGCGCACGATTCACTTGCCATTAGACCCGCCACCGCGTAGGAGGTTGATATGCAAAAGTCGCTAGTCATGACCGTTATCGGGGAGGACCGCCCGGGATTAGTGGAGTCGGTTGCTGCAACGGTGGCAGAACAGGGGGGCAACTGGCTCGAAAGCCGGATGTCGCATCTGGGCGGACAATTTGCCGGGATTTTGCGCGTGGAGATCGCGGCGGATAAAGAGCCGGCCCTCGTCAACGCGTTAAATGGACTGGAGCGGCGCGGACTGCGCGTGATGATTCATCGGGATGAAGCGAAGCCGGTTCACGGTGGGGGACGGTTGAGCCGGTTGGAATTTGTGGGACAGGATCGGCCGGGAATCGTGCGGCAGATCTCCCACGCGCTGGCGAGGCATGGCGTCAATGTGGAGGAATTGCATACGGAATGCGCGAGCGCGGCGATGTCGGGTGAAACGCTTTTCAAGGCGCGGGCGAATGTCAGCATTCCGAACGACTGCAACGTCGAGGCGCTGCGGCGGGAACTGGAAAAGATCGGGGGCGATCTGATCGTCGATATCACGCTTGCCGCGATCGAAAGCTAATCAGTTGCCGATAACTGCGGCCGCGGCTTCGGGGCGATACGGGCTGCTTGTTTCAACCGTGGCGTTGCTCAGCACATCGCGCATCACGACATTTAAATCATGGAGAGCCTGGGCGCCATCGCCCACGTACGTGGAGCCGTGCATGGCGGCGAGGGTGCGAGGTTTTAAGTCAGCTAATCCGGCGAGCAGCGTTTTTGTGTACGGCGTGTAAGGCATGTAATTCATCAGCGGGCCGGCCTGGTAATGCACCAGGGTGTCGCGCACGCGGCCGAGGATGTCGGAGTGAGTGAGTGGCTCGACCTGGCCATCCTGGTGAAACAAATCGGAGCAGAGCAGGGTGCGCTGGGTTTCCTCGAACATCACGCCGGCGTCCCAACCGTGCGGGAGGTGCGGCGTATGGCGATAGCGGAAGCGGTACTTGCCGGTGCAAAAGACTTCGTCATTCGCGAGGGCGCGCGCGGGGCGATTCGAGAAGTCATTGAGGTTCACGAGTGCGCCGACGATGCCGCAGACCGCCTGGGCTTTGGGCGCGATGGCCTGCCATTCGTTGAGCGCGCCGCATTCGTCGACTTCAAAATGGCTGAAACCGATCCAGCGTAACTTCGCGGGATCGATGAGCTTTGCCACGGCGTCGCGGTAGGCCGGGAACATTTTTCGCATGCCGGTGTGATAGAGCAGCGGTTCCTCATCGCGCACCAGGAACTGGTTGAACTGGAGATTGATTTCGGGGACGAAGAGCGAAAGCCGGAACAAATCGGGCGCAATTTCAGTTGTGGTAACGTTCATGAGGTTCGACGGTAATGGCTCGCGCGGTGTGGGTAAATGGAACTAAAGGAGAAATGCTGCAACCCAGAGTTTACACGCTGCTGCACGTCATTCGCTGATGCGCCCGACGGTTCCGTAGGAGCGAAGAGAACTGATTAGCTCGACATCGACGGAATCGTTCGGCTGGCAGCCAAGTGCGCCGGCAAGGGCCTGATCGACGGTGTGGGTGGCGTTATCGATCGTCACGGGGACTGCGGGGTTGTGTTGCTTCGATGGTTGCAGGGTGGCTTTTTGAGCGGCGATTTCAGATTCGGCAACCGCGGTTCCGTTGCGCGTACCGTCTTTGTCCACGTCCTTGAAATTGCCGACGGCATAGATGTGATCGTTGGTGTTGCATTGCGAGATGGGCGCGGGACGGGAGGACGGGCCGGCGATGAAATAATTATTGATTAGATCATAACTCCAGACGGCAGACGAATGGCCGCCGACGAAACCGCCGCCGCCGCCCCAATTATAAATCACGTTGCAAATGTACTGGCCGTTGGCCTTGAACTTCGGATTGCGGCTCTGGTTGTTGATGTAAAGATTGTGATGAAGCGAAATGCGATCGGCGGTGTCGAGGAGGGTGCCGAAACGCTGGGGATCAATCCCCGCCCCGATGATGCACCATTGCACGGTGATATCGTGCGATTTGCCGGTGAACGACATGCAATCCCAGCGGCCCCATTCGATGGAGCAATGATCGACGAGAATATTCGAGCAACCAGCGCCTTGCAGCGAACATTTTCCGCGCGGCCCGCTCATGTCCTCCCGGAAACGAATATTGCGAATAATGATATTGTTGCGGCCACTCACGGAAACGGTGTGACCGTGAATGGTTATGCCGTTGGTGGGCGCCGTCGTGCCATCGATGGTGACATCACTGGCAATCACGACTTCGGATTTAAGCTCAATGGTGCCAGCGACATCGAAGACCACGCGATTGCCGTTTTTAGTCGCAGCTTCGCGGAAGGAGCCAGCTCCGGAGTCATCCAGGTTCGTAACGTGGCAGGTGTTTGTGCCGCCGGTGGCATTTGCCCCGTAACCCTCAGCCCCCGTGAATGCGAGGGCCGCGACATTTGCCGGCGAAGTTAAGATTACCGCTGCGGCAGCAATGCACACCAGTGAGGCCGGCAATTTACGGTTCATTGGTTGCTTGCGGATTTATTGACCTTTGATGCGGAAAATCGTGACGGAATTGCCCGGAAAAACGTGGTGCACGGAATTGTTATCCAGGGAGACAGTGGTGGTTTTCGGTATCACATACTCCGGTTTATCGAGGGAGTTTTCGTCTTCGGGATATTGCGAGGCGAGGGTGATGGCGGTGGCGGAGGCGCCCAGGCTCGCGGCGGAATCAAGCTTCACATCGGTTTCGAGGGCGTCGTCGGCTGCGTTAACGACCTTCAGAATGACATCGCGAGTGGAGTTGTCGCGTGTGGCGCTGGAGTAAAGAGATTTCAGTTTCGGCGCGGTGCCTTCGGAAGTGAGCTTGCCATCAAGGTAACATTTCACGCCATCGGCGGCGACGTCGACCCGGATATCGTACCAGCGATTGGTCTCGATGCGGCCCTTGGTTTCCTTGCCGATCACCCCGCCGAGTTCCAACGCATGATGGTCGTTGTTCCAGCCGCCGATGTTCCACCAGGATTTTGCGCCATCGTCAGTAACGTTGAAGAGAATGAGGAAACCTTCGTCGCCCGAAAGTTTGCGAGCTTTTAGTGAATACGTGAAATTCGTAAACGCGCGGGTCGAAAGAATGGCGCGGACGTTCTGGTTCGACGCTGATTGACGCAACACCCCGTGATCGACGGACCATGCGCCGTCGATAAATTTCCAACCATTGGTGGTGGCAAGATCGCTCTGGAAAAGCGTCTGGTTGCCGGAAGTGACTTTGATGTCTTTGAATTCCGCCGTGGTGGCCCAGGTGCCGACGCCGATATTGCCGCCTTTGAGGCTGCTGGTGAACTCCGGCGATTCCACGGTTACGGGGAGCACGACATCGCCGCGATTTTGGCTGAATAACTTCTGGACGTAAAAGCTGGGCAACACATACGTGCGCGCGCTGTCGTAACAAATCAGGTCGGGATTCCATTTCTTGTAATTGACGTTCGCGAACAACGGCGCGTAGCTCGCCATCGTCACCACGTCGGAATTACGCTCGACCCCGGTCATGAACGCCGCTTCGCCGACGGCGGCGCGGAGATTGCCCTGGCCGCAACCTTGCGTGACGGCATATTCGCCGATGTAAACTTTCGGGCCTTTGCGATCGTATTTATCGTACTGATCGGCATGCACCATGAAGAACTCGGGCGAGTTGTAGTAATGCTCGTCCACGACCTCCGGCAGGATGTTTGTGGGATAACCGCCCCACACATTCGCGATGAGCTGCACGTTGGGATACGCGGCCTTGATCGCGTGGTAAAACACCGGCCAGCGCTCGTTGTAAGCGGGCCCGCCGTTCTCGTTGCCAATTTCCATCAGGCGCAAATTAAATGGTTCCGGATGACCGTTGTGCGCGCGTAATGCCCCGTAGCGGCTCGTCACCGGGCCATTGCAGTACTCGAGCGCGTCGAGCGCGTCCTGCACGAAGGGACCGATTTGTTCCATGGGAATAGTTTCCTTGTGCGACATGCCGCAATTAATCACGAAGAGCGGAGCGGAACCGAGGTCCTCGCACGTTTGCAGGTATTCATGAAAACCGATGCCGTGGGTGGCGTTGTATTCCCAGATGTTGTGCTGGGTGCGGCGTTGCGCGAGATCGCCCATGGTGTCTTTCCAGCGGTACGCGTATTTCATCGTGTCGCCTTCCACCCAGCAGCCACCGGGGAAGCGCACGAAAGCTGGACTAAGCTCGGAAAGTTTATCCATGAGATCGGTGCGGAGGCCGCGATCCTTCCAGGTTTGTTTCGGGAAAAGCGAGACCATGTCCAGCCACACGGTGCCAGGTTGCGGAAAACTGAGGACGAGCCGGGCGGCCGGTTCGGTGCGAGTGGCGGCCAGGGTGGTTTTGAATTGTTTCCAATCGGCGCCGAGCCCGGTGATTTCGCCACGCGCACACGCCACGCCATTTGAACTTTGTAGTTCGACGATCAGAGGTCCCGAAAATCCTTGGGCCGCGCGCGCATGAAAGGAAAGGGCGTATTCGCCTCCGCTTTGCACGGCGATGCCCCAATAGCCTCCGTTTGCGACACTGAACGGATGTTCGGACGATCCTTGAGTCACGTTGACGCGCAACGATCGGCGATTGCGATCAGTAAGCAAATCGTCGCCCATGGGATTCTCGAGGGTGACCGTGATCTTGCCTTTGGCGTCGCTCGACTTCAGCACTGACCAGAAGTCCGGTTTGTCGGAATCTTCGAAGGAACGATTGCGCACCATTTCGGCGTAGATGCCGCCATCGGCAGAGCAATTGATGTCCTCAAAGAAAATGCCCCAAAGAGTGGGAGCGACCGCGTGGCCGGGTTTGTCAACGTGGACATTGATTTCCGCTTTTTCTGCGGAGTGGGCAGCGCCGGCGGTGAGCAAGACAGCGAGGGCGAGGGTCAGGGTGGTTTGGTTCATAAATTCGAAAGGGGAACATCGAACATTCAACATCCAACGTCGAACACCGAATCGGGCATCATTTCGGAGGCTCGACGGTTTCCATTGGAGGTAACGTGACTTCGGGCCAGCCATCGGCGGTCCAGTGCAGGGGCATCGTGGCAAGCAGTGACGGACCACGGCGGAAACCGTCGTTGCGGACGCCATCATAATAATGGCAGCTCAGCCAGTTCGTGCCGTTTTCGGTAATGATGCCCGCATGGCCGGGGCCGATGAACGGGCCTTGGGTGTCCAGGAAGAGAGAGCCGCCGCCCGTCAAAAGATTTTCGCCTTTCTTGTCGAGATACGGGCCGGTGATTTTATCGCTGCGACCCACGCGAATGTTGTACGTGCTGTTGACGCCGCGACAACACATGCCCCAGTTCACGAACAGGTAATAGTGTTTATCGTGATGATAAATGAAAGCGGCTTCGATGGAGTCGAAATGCGCGAGCGCGAAAATCGGCGAATCCGGCGTAATGCGTTTGCCGGTTTTGGGATCCAGTTGAATCATGCGAATCCCGCTCCAGAACGAGCCGAAGGCGAGCCAGAGATTGCCGTCTTCGTCTTTGGTGACGGCAGGGTCGATCGTGTTGAAATCAGTTTTTGGATCGGACTGGACGACGACGCCTTGATCGGTCCATTGGAAATCAGGATCGGTCGGATCGAGTGTGGGGTTGGTGGCAAGTCCGATGGCTGACGTGTTTTTGCCGAAACTCGATACGGAGTAATAAAGCAGGTAACGTCCGTCAAAATAGGTGATGTCGGGAGCCCAGCAATCGCCGCGGTTGGCGGGAACGGTATTGGTGACCCACGAAATGCGATTGGTGAAAACGCGCGGGCCGGCTTCCCAGTGGATGAGATCCTTCGAATGATACGACGGAATGCCGCGACCGGTGTAGAAGGTCCAGTATTGGTCTTTGCATTTCACGATGGTGGAAGGATCGTGAACCCGCACCCCGCGGCTCCCGACTTTTTGGAGCCACTCGGTCAGCGCGGCCGAGTTGGTGGAGGTGTTGGAGACGGGAGAGTTGGTTTGGGCAAGTCCGAGTGATGCCAATAACTGAGTGACAAGCCAAAGCACCGCACAGCGTGTGCACAAACTGTAGCGCAGCGTTGCGCTCTGCTGTACCGCAGATTTGTAATCTGCAGACCCGGCGGACATCGAGCGCTCCAAATTTCCGGAGCACCGGCCGGATGCAATTCGGCGATACCGATTGAAACACGGCGTCACGGGCGAGCTTGAAATCTTTCTCATGCGGGTTGGTCCTATCGAGGCGCTGCGATCAGTTGCCGATGAATAAGGGACACGTGATCGAACCAGATCGTGCCCGGCTCGGGCATGGTGATCACCAGGCGATTTTTTGTGTCGGTGCGGCGTGCTTGCAGGGCCAGGGTGTATTTGTTCCATTCGCCGCCGACCTCGGGCAAGGTGGCGCGAGCGTTGACTTTGTGGCCGTCGCTGCTTTCAATCGAAATGATCAGCCCGAAGTGTTTGTTGGTCTCCGTGCGGGCCTCAAAGGTGAGGTCGTACCACTCGCCTTCTTTTACGGGAATTCCGCCGCCAGCGCCCGGATTCGCGATGCCGGGGCCCCGATCGTCGGCAGACAAACGCAACGCCTGGGGATGTTGATCGGCGGCTGCGGTGTTTGTTTCGATGCCCATCGTCACATGTGCTGCACCTTGTGAGACGGGAATCCAGCCGGTGGAGGTTTCGGTTTTCAGGAGTTCATTAGGAGCCGGAGCATTCGTTTGCGCGCGGACGTAACCGGCGCCGCAGCACGAGAAAAACGCTGCGGTTGCTATTACCGAAAGACGCGCAAAAAAACGGTAGGTCAGTGGAGACTTTAACATAGTGCGCGCCTTGTTTTAACGCTCTCTCAGGGCAATTGCAATCGGAACCATGAAGCGTCGTTGGTTGGGGTGATGGTCAAAATGCGCACTCCGTTTGTGGTGAGGGGAACATCGGTGACAGGTGACCAGAGCGCATCCGCCGCGAGGCTGTTTGCACTGTGAAGGATCGGGCCTGCATCCCATGCGGGCCAGCTTAATGTGAGGCCATTTGCGCCCGGAACAAAATCAATTTTCGATGCGGTAATCTCGTCGATGGTCATGGCGCGGGACGCAATTTGCACTGAATCCATCTGGCCCTGGAAGTAGGGATCTGAAAAATGGCTGCGGCCTATATAATTGGCGGAACCGAGCACGTCGGAAGGAAGCAAGTTCACGCTGGAATTGACGGCTACCGCCTGGCCGTTGACGAAGAGGATTGCCTGCCGGCCATCGAGCGCCACTGCGACATGCGTCCACACATTGATCGGCAAGGGCGAGGGCGCATCGAGAAAACGCCGCTCGCCGGAGCCGTTGGCGGTAATTTCGAAACGCAATGGGCCGTTACTTGCATGGGCAGTGAGCATCGCATAACGCGTGCTGCTGGGGCCGAAATCAAAGATGCGCTGCCAATCCGCGCCGCCGCTCCATTTTACCCAGGCAGCAAACGTGCGCATCGCGCCGATACCTTGTGGGAGGCTCACATATTGATTTGCGCCGGAGAGACTGAGGACCGGCCCGCGAATCGAATCGGTGATGGTGCCCGCGCCGCCTTGCAGGGTGCCATTGAAAACGTTGCTTGAATCGGTTGCGCCGTTCTCAAATGTGTAGAAGGATTGCCAATCCGTATTGGTGGGAGACGGAAGCACATCCACGTAGTTGCTTGCGGCCCGGCCAAGCGTGTCGGCCGCCCGGAGCCAGATGCGATAGAAGGCATTTGTATCAACTGGCGGATCCGCAGGAACATTGTAAGACCCCCCGTCTACACCGGTGAGCGGGCCGAACACCACGTTGGCAGTGTTCGTGTCACGATATTCCACCGTCCAGGTGAGTCCGGTGCTTGAGAGCGGCACGTCGGCGAAGTCCGCGGCGTTGCCGTGAAACTGCAGAGTCGTGCCGGGTTGAAAGTGCGCGCCCTTTGGCGGCTGCGTGATGAAGGGTTGCGGCGCGACAATTTCGGCGGCGGAAAGCGCGCGGCCATACACGCGCACTGAACTAATCTGGCCGTTGAAATAAGGATCGATGCCGAACTGGCTGCGGCCAAGCCAGCAGTTCGTGGGAACGATGTCCGCCATGGTGCTGGTCACAAAATGGTTGTTCACAATCAAAACTCCGTTGACGTATAGACTGCCGCCGCCAGTGGCGTCAGTAGTGACGGCCACATGCGTCCACTGTCCGATCGGCGCCGCGCCTGCTCGTTCAAGAGTCTTTTCGCCGGCCTGGCCTGCGGTCGTAATGGTGAACCGCAGGTTGCCGCTTGCAGAGCGCGGGGTGAGAAATGTGTATTTGACGTTTGTGCGGCCGAAATCAAAAACGCGCTGCCAATCCGCGCCGCCGTTCCATTTGAAAACCGTGGCGATCGTCTGCGCATTGCCGACGCCATCCGGCAATGTCACGAACTGGTTCGTCCCATTCAAGTCCAGCACGTTGCCCCGATCCGGATCGTGTTTCACCGAAGCACCGTTTTGCAGCAGGCCGTAATACTGATCGTTATCGTCGCGAGCGTCCGACTGAAAACGGTAAACGGCGGACCAATCGTTGGTGAATGAGGGCCAGTTGTCCGCGCCCCAGTATAATGGTTCGAAATCGAACTTCGAAACGCCGCTGTCATTCGCGTCGTAGTAGTGCGACCCAAACCAAGTCACGCCGTTTTCCTCCAGGATGCCGATGTGACCCGGGCCGATATATTTGCCCGTGGTTTTATCCAGGACCGTTCCGCCTCCCGAGTTCATGTTTGCATTATTGCGATCCAGGTACGGGCCGGTGATGCTGGCGCTGCGGCCGACGCGGATCGTGTACGTGCTGTCCACCCCCGCGCAGCAGGTGCCGAAATTCACGAACAGGTAATAATAACTCCCGTGATGATAAAGATACGAGGCTTCGATGGAACTGTTGTTTGCCAATGAATAAACCGTCAGGTTCGTGGTGCTTCGCAAACCCGTGGTTGCGTCCAGTTGAATAAGTTTAACCCCGCTGAAAAATGAGCCGAACGACATCCACAAGTTACTCGACGTGTCGAACAAAAGGCTTGGATCGATCGTGTTGTACGTCACGCTGCCGTTCGATTGGATCACCGGGCCTTGATCGGTCCATTGGTATCCGAAAGTGTTCGGATCAAGCGTGGGATTGGTGACGAGACCGATGGCGGAAACCTGGCTGCCAAACGTGGAAGCCGAATAATAAAGGTGATAGAGACCGTTGAAGTAAATGACATCCGGAGCCCAGAAATTCCGGCCGGCGCCGGGCACCGCCGTAGCCACCCACGCCGGCGCGCTATTAAACACGACCGGGCCGGTGGTCCAGAATTCCTTGTCCGCCGACGAGCGGGAAATGATCCCGTTGCCGGTGCCGAAAACGTAGTAGCGGCCGTTGCACTGGATGACGGTGGAAGGATCGTGAATGCCCAGGCTGCCGCGCAGGTTGGTTCCCGCGCCGAGCTGGAGGCATCCGAACAAAAGAAATAATCCAACTGAGGCGGCGCCTAAGCCGTGACAATGCAGTCGGATCGGTCGTGTTTGCTTGGTCTTTTTGCGCAAGGGCTTTGTCGTTCGGCGCTTACAGATCCATTTCGGATATGCTCGCGCCTCACTCCGCGCCTTGCGCAAAAATCCGCTGCGCAACCACTTCCCTCCCAACTGCATTGTCACCGCTAACGTTGCGCGCCGCCATTCACCGCCAAACATCATACAAACTTTTTGCTATCGTGTTTTTACCCGCAAAACAGTGAAGGAGTGGCGGGGAAATTGGTAACTGAACTTCGGTCCGGACAAATTGACTTTCGATTCCGTGGGGGCAACGTTTTTCGGGTTCTCGAACGAATTGACCGCATACTGGTCGGAATTCGCCAGGATGATTGCGCGCGACGGGGACTTGATTCCGGAGATCCCATCGAGGTTTACTTCTGTCGAGGCGTTTTCATTCCCCGGATTGACAACTTTCAAAATAAGTTCACCGGCTTTTTCGTCCCGCGTGGCGCTCGCGTAAATGCGTTGCGTGGTAATTGGGCGAACTTCGCCGCTTTGGACGAGCTGGCCGTCGAGGTAACAATCCACTTTCACGCCGTTGACCACGATTTTGACGTCGTACCAACGGTCGCGTTGGATGGAACCGTTGTTCTGCGCGAGAAAGTCGTCCTGCTCGCCGAGATGATACGCGAGGACATGCGAACGGTTCCGGAATCCGCCGAGGTTCCAGACGACGGCATTTTCGGGACCCTGCTGGCGGACGCTGATAAGAAATCCTTCGTTGCCGGCAATTTTGCGCGCCTTAAGCGTGAGCGTGTAATCTTTCCACTTCGTGTCGCCGGCGAACGCGTAGCCATTGCCGTTGGTGCTCGATTGCCGGTACGCCCCATCCTGCACGGTCCAATTGCCCTGGTTGGTCGTCCAGCCCTGCGCGCCGCTCGCAAAGTCCGATGTGAAAACGGTCTGGCCATCATGTTCGACTTTGACGTCCTTGAATTCCGCCGCTGTCTGGAAGGTGCCGATGGCGATGCAGCCAATGGGTTCGGTAGGTTGATCCACGCCTTCGAGTTTCACGGGAAGGACGGTATCGCCGCGATTGAGACTGTAAAGTTGTTGCACGTAATAATTTGGCGTGGCGTAGGAGTGCAGATTGTCGGCCCAAATGAGATTCGGCGTCCATTGCCAGCCTTCGACGTGCGCAAAGAGCGGTGCGTAAGAAGCCATGCGCACGACGGCAGCGTCGCGTTCCAGACCGGTCATGTAAGCGGCTTCCGAAAGGGCGCACTCCAGGTCGTTTTTATTGTCCGGGCTAACGATCGCGATGCTCTGGGCGGCATATTCTCCCATGAAGATTTTTGGTCCGGAGGGACTGTAATCATCGTAGCGATGGGAATTGGCGAGGAACCAGATGGGATTCGCGTAGCAATGTTGATCGACGATGTCCGCCTTCAGCTCCTGCATCTTAGGCCAGAGGAAATCGAAACGATCGTCCGCCGGCGAAGGACCGGCATCTGAGATGAGCATGACATCGGGATACTTTTCCTTGATGGCTTTCGCGAACCGCGTGTAACGCTCAATATACTGCGGCCCCCATTGTTCGTTGCCTACGCCGAGCAAACGCACATTGAACGGCTTGGGATGTCCCATGGCGGCGCGCTTTGCGCCCCACGGGCTGGTGACGGGGCCGTTGGCGAACTCGATCAGGTCGAGATCATCCTGAATGTAGGTATCGAGTTGATCCAAGGGCACAAGCTGGCCGGTATTGAACTGGCAGGCCATGCCGCAGTTCAGGATCGGCAGCGGTTCCGCGCCGATGTCTTCGCATAACTGAAAGAACTCGAAGAACCCGAGACCGAACGATTGGAAATAATCCGGGGTCGGGCGATGCTTGAACTCGTAATTCCAGCGGTTGATGAGGAACTTGCGATCGGCTGGTTTGCCGATGGTGTTTTTCCATTGATAACGCCGGTCCAATTGGCTGCCTTCGACGATGCAACCGCCCGGAAACCGCAGAAAGCCAGGCTTAAGGTCCGCGAGTTTTTGCGCCATGTCCGCGCGCAAACCGCCGGGGCGGTTCTTCCACGTGTGCTTTGGGAACAGCGAAACCATGTCTAAATCCACCGTGCCTTCGCCCTGAGCCGTGATGTTCAGGTGTGCTTTCTGGTCATCGCCTTTCGCTTTGAATGAGCCTCGCCGCTCGGTCCATTGCGACGTGATGCCGCCGACTTGAGTTGATCCAAGTTTCTCGCCGGAAGCAGAAATTAATTCCACGAGCAGTTTGGGCGGCCGAGCGGAATCACTGCGGGCCTGGGTGGAAAAATCGTAAGTTTCGCCGTTGTGAATACCCATGCCGCGAAAACCTTCGTTGGAGATTTGGGCGTTTCCTTCGAGGCGCAAATAATTTGGGTTGACGGTGCTGGCGGGATTTTCGTGGCGGATTTCCCATTGGCCGGAGTTCGATTTGCTCCAACCCATGAGATGGTTAGTGAATTCGAAGGATCGGTTCTTGACGAGTTCCGCATAGAGACCGCCATCGGCGCCGAGGTTGATGTCTTCGAAGAAAATGCCCCACATCGAAGGATTGATTTTTGCGCCGGGCTGGTTGGCGTTGACGGTGAGGGTAATGGCGCCGTTTGATAGTGCGGGGAGGCTTAGCGCCGTGGCGGCCGCTACAGCCAGAAAATTCTTTGTGGTGAAAGGACCGGAAATGAAGTGGCGGTTCGTTCTCATGGGATCAGATATCAACGGTTCAGTCGCACATGATCAACGATCATGTCGGATCGGCTCATTCAAAGCACGTTAGGCGGAAATAGCAGCAAAGACGATACTAATTTGCCGGAAGCCGCTGCGAAGCAACGCGGAGCCCCCAGGCTCCGCGTTGTCTGCTCAATCCGCACCGCGGTCTGGTCACGGCGCGATTCGATAAAACTTCTGGCTCGCACTGGAGAGCGGGACACTCGCGGGGCTGGTCGCCGTGCCCGGTACCGGCGTCCATCCTGCGGGATTCGAGAGATCGGTATTTTGCTCAAGGCCTGAGCCTACTACGTTCCAGTCGAAGTCCAGATTTGCGCCATTGACGTGCGCATTCAGCGTCGCCTTGTTGAAAACGCGTGTCTCGAATTGATCGACGTTAAAGATCTTGTGAACGCCGTTCACGACATCTTCGGCAAAGATGCACGCCGTCAGGTTGGTCCTGTCGTTCAGGAACGTCGGCTGGGCCAACACGTCCCACTGCACGCCGTCGATGAAGTAGTGCCAGACCCCTGCCGTGCGATTGATCAGCACGGTCATCGGAATAGAGGCATTGAAACCAAACCCGAAGTATTGCCCGCCAGTGTTGACCGGCACGCCGGACGCGTTGGTATTGACGTTTTCAGAATAACGTTCCTTCGCGGCGAAAGTGATGCTGCCGGCCCGGGTATGGGCAAGGGTACTTTCGCCAATCACAATGCCGAATTGATCGAATTGGGCGGTCGACGGAAACGGTAACGGGAAAATCGCCCACGCGTTCAAATCCTGCGTGCCGGTGAAGCCAATGGTATTAAGCGAGACGCCGAGGCTTTCGTTGACATCCATCCCATTGCCGCCGTTGAAGTCGCTGCTGGTGGAGAAGATCTCCAGGTTGCCCGTGCCGTCGATGAACAAATTCGGATCGTTGGTCGCCAGCGCCGAACCGGTTCCCGGGAGACGCGTCGGCAGGCCGGTGCCGATGCCATTAAAGTCGGTGATGCCATTCGAAGGCGCGCTGAAATCTCTGGCAAAGGTGCCAATCGGCACAATGACCTTAACCGGGGCCACACTGCTGGTAACGCTGCCGAGCGGGTTGCTCACCACCACGGTGTAATCACCTGCCTCCGAGGCGAGCGGATAGAGATTCAACAAGCTGCTGGTTTGTGGGATATCCACGCCATTCCGCCTCCATTGAAACGTGCGCGGACTGGCGGACTCCGAGGTGACCGAAACGCTCATCGACACCAGGTTTCTTTCGTAAACGGTCATTCCATGGGGTTGGGAAGTGAGCACTGGTTTGGTCTGGCTCTCAATCACGTTGACCGTGAATGTGTCCAGGTCCGCGTTCCACTGGCTGTCGTTAAAAACGTCCATGGCCACGACGCCCACGAACAGATCACTCGCGGCATTTAAGCTCGTCGGGGGAGCTGGTGATCCGGAACCGTCGGCCTGTGTATTCGGCAGCCGGTCCGCGCCATTTACAGTTACCGCCCAATTCCCGCCAATGCGGCTGATGACCACGGTCATATTGCTGCCTACCGGCGAGCCAAAGAAACGGGGATTCGAATCGATGCCGTTGCCGGTGTTCACCCCGAAGTATTCGTTCGCATCGGTATTAGTGGCGTGAAACTGCGAGAAGTTGATGAAACCTCCCCGCACGAGGTTGCTGGAGTCCGTGCCCACTACCAGGCAGAGTTGGTCAGGGTTCAATAAGCGGTTGGTGATGTTGATAAAGTTGGCGGTCGCGACAAAATCGTTGGTCCCGTGGAATCCGAGGGATGAGAGGTTGAGGCCCACGACGGTAGCGTTGCTCATGCCGGCCTGGCCGTTGAAATCCGCGCCTGGCGAGGTATGCAGGGTCAGGACGCCTGCCGCGGTATTGAGAGTCAGGTTAGTGTCGTTGGCCGACACGTCGCTGCCGGTGCCGGGCATACGGGCCGTCAAACCAGTCCCCACGCCGTTGCGGTCGAGGATGGTGCCACCGGAATTGGTAAAGGTGAGGCTGAGCGTGCTCGCCGAAAGCGAACTCGCCGTAATCAAACCGGCCAGCAGGAGCCCGGTGCGCAGGGTGTTTAGTATTGTTTTTTTCATAGTTGAAATCGCTGTATGCGGCTGTTCAGACCGGCAATTGACCATTTCCCCTGTTCCTGGGCGTGTTGGCATTGGCAGTGGACAATACATCCGCGCCTGGGAACACCAGTTCTAAAAACTAATGCGAAATCGATATGCCAATTCCGCCAAAAAAGTGTGTTGCCAGGAGAGCGGCCCGGGAACAAAATGTCCCGGCCAGCATCTCAGGTGATAAGCACATCATATGAATCCACTACGTTTCTTACTATTCGGTGCATGCGCAGCCGTCCTCGGCGCGTCGGAACTAATTGCGGCGGAAACCACTGTCCATATCGGAGCAGGGTATTCGCCCGCGGATGTAACCATCGCGCCAAATGATACGGTCAGATGGATTTGGGACGGCTTCTTTCATTCGACCACCAGCGGTGAAATCGATAGTGGCCCGGATGGCCTGTGGGATTCAGGCGTTCACAACCCGCCGAACCAGTTTACACATGCGTTCCCCAACGCCGGGACCTTTCCTTATTACTGCAGTTTCCATTTCTTCACCGGCACGGTAACCGTGCAGTCCGCGAACACGCCGCCCTCGGTGAACTTGACCAGTCCGCAGTCCGGCGGGGTATTTGCGGCGCCGGCAAACGTGACCTTCTCCGCGGACGCCCTCGACGATGGGTCGGTCGCTGGCGTGGAGTTCTTCACCAATACGGTTTCTGTGGGGTTGGTGGCATCGTTTCCGTACAGTCTCACGCTTTCGAATCTTCCGGCTGGGAATTACTCGCTGACGGCGACCGCCACAGATAACCTTGGCTCATCGAATACTTCCGCGGGCGTAAGTTTTTCCGTTGTCACGCCATTGGCAATTGTGCTGAGCAATCCGTTGCGTTTGTCAGGCACTCAATTCAAATTCGATCATACGGCGAATGCCGGTTTGAAGTACGTCATTGAACGGGCGTCGCCGCTGGGCAGTTTTGCTCCACTGATGACTAACACGGCTTCTGGCGGAAGCATTACCGTGACCGACAGCACAGCCAATCCGGGCCTGGGATTCTATCGCGTGGGACGCTTGCCAAATCCCTAGCTCCCACTGATGTTTCTGTCGTGCGACGATTGATGCGGCTTCCCCTGTGGCTTTTGGGAGTGTGTGCCCTGTGCAGTTCGGCTCTCGGCGCGGACGCCGTTCAAACATTTTCCGCAAAAGGCGTCGTCAAGGAGATCAGGCCGAACGACGGAATGGTCGTCATCCGGCACGAGGCGATCTCCAATTACATGGCTGCGATGACCATGCCGTTTAAGGTCAAGGTGCCCGGCGAAACGAACGGCCTCGAGAGTGGGGATGAAGTTTCTTTTCGGCTCGTGGTGACGGAAAACGAAAGCTGGATTGAGAATATTTTGAAAGTGGGGAGGACTGAACCGGGCACGAATTCAACCACCGCTGCCCAGGCGCCTCCAAACGAACAGACAGTGCGACGCCGGGCGATTCTCGATTATCCCTTTACGAATGAGCTTGGGCAGGCGATGAGCTTGAATCAGTTCAAGGGGCAGGCCCTGGCCATTACGTTTTTCTTTACGCGCTGCCCGATTCCCGACTTTTGCCCGCGCCTGTCGAAGAATTTTGCCGAAGCCTCGCGGAAACTCTCGGCCATGACGAACGGACCCGCCAACTGGCATTTTTTATCCGTCACCTTCGACCCGGAAATCGACACGCCCGCGGTGTTGAGAACCTATGCCATCCAGTATCGATACGACCCGGCGAAGTGGAGTTTTTTAACCGGGCCGACGAATAAGATCGCTGAACTGGCGCACGGCGCGGGCGTTAAGTTCGATCCCGACGGCAGCTTCTTTAATCACAATTTCCGCACGCTGATTATTGACGCCTCCGGCAAATTGCAGATGAGTTTTCCGATTGGCGGCGATCTTTCGGATGCGATCACAGAGGAGATCATCAAGGCGGCTGCCGTGACCAACCGAATGATGCCATAACTACTGCCTCGCCCGGTAAAAATGTTGCAGGGCCGCGGGCGGAGAATTGCTGTCGATAATCGTTTTCAGCCCGTTGCCATCCAAGGTGGTGAGGCTCATGAACCCTCAGTTGGTGCTCGTCAGATCACTGTTGGTTTCCACGAGATACTGGCCGAACGCCGGCCCTTTCAGCGTGACAGCGAGGTCGCTTACGAGCGAGAGCTCCTCCTCGGAAAATATTTTATTTTGCGGCCCGCTGGGAAGAATTTGACGCGGTTTTTTCGGTGATCAAATCACTCGCCTCTCGCTGAAGCGTGCGCGCAAAACACCAGTCGAACCAAAATCCCTGGACGCCGCTGCCGCGTTCGAGGCCGTTTTTAAATTTGGTTTCGATCAGTTCGCGGCCCTGGCCCAGTTGCGAACGCGCCTCGTCGTCCTGTTCGAGTTGATGGCAGCACATCGCGAGAATGACGCGGGCGGTCGCCGTTCGCGGGGCGTTGTACTCCGGGTACGCGAGACAGCGGCGGCTCCATTCCATGGCCTTCGCAAAGTCACCGCGTCGATATTCGTAAAGCGCCAGCGAGACGGAGATCCACGCCGCTTGAAAAACCCCTTCGCTCGTGTCGGACGCTTCCGCGAACGAACGCGACGTGGCATCCGCGAGCGGTTGCAGCGCCGCGAGTGTTTCCGGTTTGGGTGGCAGGAGCAGGCTGATTTTTACAATGCGATCCGCGGCGTGATTGGGCGTGCGGGCATAACGCGCGATGGCGTCCCGGCGAAAACGTTCGTACGCCGCCGTGTCCCCCAGGTCCACGAGCGCCTGGCCGCAGTCGAGATAATCCAGCGTGGCGACATCCCATCCATCGAGCTCATTGACCCGTAATAACTGGGTGAAACGATCGGCGGCGGCTTTCCACCGCTCCTCCAGCGCGTGCCATTCGCCCAGCGAACGCAACACCGACGCGCCGTCAATGGTGGGGCGATCAAAGTCGATGCGCTGGATAAGTTGATCGGCATCCTCAAAATTTTCCTGGGTGACCAGCAACGCCGCCTGCGTGATTTTCTCACGATTCTCGGCCAGCAACCGCAAACGCGCCTGTTCCCGTTCGGCGCCCATGGCCCAGCGATGCGCCTGCCGTTCCTTAAAAAAAAGATACGTGGAAGTGCCAAGGCCGATGATCAACGCGGCGGCCACCGCGCTGCCCGCGGCGAATACGACTTTGTTCCGGTGCACCAGTTTTTGGAACCGATATAACCGGCTCGGCGGCCGCGCCAGGATCGGTTCGTTGGCCAGATACCGTTGCACATCCATTGCCAGCGCGTTGGCGGTCTGGTAACGGCGGCCGCGATCCTTCTCCAGGGCCTTCATGACAATCCAATCAAGGTCACCTAACCCTTCGCCGAGGCGCGCCGATGGTTTGAGCGGCTCCTTTTCGCGAATGGTCCGCCGCATTTCCTCGAGCCCCATCGCCAAAAGCTCTTTGGTTTCAAACGGCGTCCTGCCGGCCAGCAATTCATAAAGCAGCACGCCCAGGCTATAGATGTCGCTGCGGGTATCGATGTCGAGCCCGGTAGTGGCCGCTTGTTCCGGACTCATGTAAGCCGGAGTGCCGATGAATTGTTCGTTGGGAGTGAACGATGTTTTTTCGCTGAGCCGCGTTTCCGTTGCCTTGGCGATGCCGAAATCAATCACCTTCGGCACGGGTTGGCCATCGTGCAGCGTCACAAGGATGTTGGATGGCTTGATGTCCCGATGAACGATTCCCTTCTGGTGCGCATGTTGAATCGCGTGGCAGATGTCGACAAACAACTCCAGCCGGCGTTGGATGCCCAGGTGATTTTCATCGCAATACCGCGTGACCTTGATCCCCTGGACCAATTCCATCACGAAGAATGGCCGGCCGGTCTCCGTCGCGCCGGCATCCAGCACGCGCGCGATGTTGGGATGATCCATGATCGCCAGGGACTGCCGCTCCAACTCGAACCGCGCGATGACATTCCGCGTGTCCATGCCCAGCTTGATAATCTTCAGCGCCACCCGGCGGCGGACGGGTTGTTCCTGTTCCGCCAGGTAAACCGCGCCGCAGCCGCCTTCGCCAATTGCTTCCAGCAGTTTGTAACGGCCGATAATCGCGCCCGGCTTTTCACGCGTGAGCGAGTCGACCCCGGCTCCGGATATTCGCGACATCCGCATGCCGGTGGAGGTTTCCGTCGCTCGCTTCACTGCCTCGCGGCCCTCCGCGAAAAATCGCTCCGTCTGGGCCTCCGCCGCCAGCAGGTCTTCAACCGCGTCGCGTAATTCCGCGTCGGCCTGGCACGCTTGATCGAGGAACGCCTTTCGCTCGGACGGGTTTTTGAGTTCCCGCGCCGCGTTGAAAACCGCCTCTTCCCGATGAAGAGCCGTGCTCATGCCAATTGAGTGCGAATAATCCGGAACAGGCACGCTTTGGCATAGGCCCACTGCCGATCCACCGTCCGCTCGCCAATGTCGAGTGACTCGGCGATTTCGCGGTTGCTCAATTCGCCGAAAAATTTCAGGACGACAATTTGCGCGCGTTGCGGGTCCTCGTTTTCCAGGCGCTGCAGCGCTTCATCGATCAGCAGCACCTTTTCGTCGGCGGAAGTATCGGCAAGGTCCACCGAATCGATGTCGAGGCGGGAGAGGTTGCCGCCATGCTTGACGGCGGACTTGCGCCGGGCGTTTTCGATCAGAATCCGGCGCATCGCCTCGGCCGCCGCGGCAAAGAAATGCGCCCGATTTTGCCAGTGAGGCTTGCCATTTGCCGAAAGCCGCAACCACGCTTCGTGGACCAGGGCGGTGGGTTGAAGCGTATGGCCGGACAATTCGCGCGCCATTCGCGCAGTGGCCAGCCGGCGGAGATCTTCATAAACCAGCGGCAAAAGTTCGTCCGAACCGCGCCACTCACCGCCTTTGTTCGCTTCGAGCACTGAGGTCATCTCGCTCATGATTGCATTTTAGGGTATAATCGGTCATTTCACCATAGCAGAATCTTCCTTTGCGACGATGTCCCCAGAATTGGCGGTATGCCCAGTGGAGCAAAGCTGCCGCTTCGCTCTGAAACCCGATGGTCGGCGCACTCTCGCCTGCCGCGATGCGATGCATGACCCCGCACTGTCAATTCACGCTGGTTTTTTCCTCCAATTCGGTTATCTTTTGACGAGATCCTCGATGCCACTGCTCGCAGAGCGTCGCGATCCTTTAATGACTGGAAATTAATATGAAATCATTGGCATTCATTTTTGCCGCGCTTTTCAGCGCCACCGCTTTCGCCGCCGATCAGGCCCCGCGCGGCAGCCTCCTCGAACTGCACTCATCCGAAGTCTATGCCGGACCTTGCATGATTAACAGTGAAGTCGTGGAACCGGCGCATTACATGGTGCGCGTCTGGGATTTTTCCTCGGGCAAAGTGAATGGCGAGAACCTGAAAGGGCTGCGTCTCGCCGTGCTGCAGCGGTCCACCGCCAACCTTGCCGAGGCCGACTGCAAGTCCAGCGAAGGCGTGGTTTATTTGCCCGAGGCAGCCACCGAACCTCAGCGGCAGGCGCTCCTGGCCTGGTTGAAATCGAATCAGCCGGATCTCGCCATCGACAATCTAAAATCGCGGGTCGCGCCCTTGCAATTCACAAAAGCGGAGAGTGGTTACGGCTTCTCGGCCGGCAATTTTATTTCCGTGAAAACCGCCCCATTGCAATCGTGCAACATCACCGGCTGCGGCGAGGTGTTGTGGTACCTGCCGCGCGCCGAAACGAGCCGGTTCACCGTGGTGGTGGACGAGAAATCGTCGATCACTGAACCGTTGCTGAAACTGAGCTGGTCCGATGGCGGCAAGCGCAACATTTTCCTCGGCCGGTTTGGCGAAAGCGAAACCTCGCGCAACGCTTACGTGACCCTGGCGGAACTCTGCGGGACGACGGTCGGATTGTTTTGAGCCGCTGGAATCAGGGAGGTGCGTGTCACATCGATGGGGACGAGACGATCCCGGATCTTTGACAAAGATTGCCGGAATTACTCGGATCCACTCGGATCATCCCGGATCATGACGGATCTTGCCGGAGGCATGGTCCTGGGTCCTGAGTCCTGGGTCCTGAGTCCTGAGTCCTGGGTCCTGAGTCCTCAGTCAATCGCGTGCGGAACGCGGAGTGCGGAGTGCGGAATGGTAGCGCAGAGTTGCACTCTGCCGTATCGCAGATTTTCAATCTGCAAACGGACCGAACTGCGAGCTGCTACGATCTTAAGATTTTCAAAGAACAACTAACGGAAGTTTTTGCGTTTTTTTGGACGTCGGATCGGCAAAATCAAGGACTTACGTCGGCTCGAAAATCGTCGATCTGGAAAAATCAACGACTTACGTTGATTCGGGTTCTTCGCTGTTTTCAGTGGAATAGGTTTCATTGGGGCAACCGGAGTTTACCAGCTACGAAGTAAAGCATGGTCGTGAGATGGAGTGTGGAACGATAGCCTCTGGCTTTGCGCTTGGTGGCGCTGAAGACGCTATTCAAGCCTTCCATGAAGGCATTGGTGATGCCTAATTTCCAGTGACGCAAGATGCCATTAGTGTAACCGGTGATGGTTTTTGCCAGTTTGCACATGGGAGCAAAAATTCCTGGTTTGTAAAAGCGGGCGACCCAGCGAACCCAACGGCACCATACTCGTAACCGGTGGCGGGCCGAAGCCACCTCCGGTAAACGGTAAATGTCCTGAAGCACCAATCGCATTTGATAAGCCTTGGCAGTGCAGAGGTTCTTGTCTTTAATTTTAGCCAAGCGCCTTTGTTGCTTATCGGTCAGGTTCTCGGGATTTTTTCGCCATAGCCATTGGCTGTTCTTAAGCGCCTCCCATACGCCGGATCCGCCGTGGCGGATCTCGGCTTTGCGAACCTCGTCCACGGCGCGATTGGTCAGCGCAATCACATGAAACTTGTCGAACACCACTTGGGCATTGCGGCAGTTGGCTGCCACGCCACTTTGGTAAGGCCGGCTCATATCCATGCTGACTTCGGTGATGGAATGTCGATGGCCATTGTGTTTTTCCAATTCATCGACAAACCGGCCCCAGGTCGCTGCGTCCCGGCCTTCGGTGGCAAAAAGAACGCGCTTGGCCATCAAGTCGGCGAACACACTCAAATACTGGTGTCCTTTGCGGATGCTCATTTCATCGACTCCCACACAACACACATTGCTGAAGTCCGCCTCGCGATAAGCAGCGTCGACCTGCCGAAAAAGCATGCGCCACAGCCGGGTGTCAGTCTCTCCTACGGTCTGAGCCACTTTGTTCACGGGCATCTCGCGCATGAGCAACAAGACGAAGGCTTCAAACTCTTTGGTGAAATGACTGCTCAACCCCTCCCAGGGCGGACGCACGCGAAAAACATGGCCGCACTGCCGACACTTTCCTCGCGGCAACCGGCACCGGATCTCGCACCGATGCTCAAAGACATTGAGGTGTCTCCAACTCAATTGCTCGGTATGATCATAGCAAAAGACCATGCCGCCATCCTTGGGACAACGCACGGTCCCGAACAACTCTGCGGTTTCGCGGATCTCCAAACTCACCGTTCCGGTTTCCCGCTCAAAACAGCTTTCGCTCACCTCCCACTTCATCCCCAAACCCAATAATTCGTGAAACATCTTTTCTGGTGTCATGCCCAAGCCTAACCACCTATTCCACCGAAAACAGCGAAGAACCTGATTCGAGACGTAAGTCTGGAAAAACCAATGGCTTACGATTTAACCGCTAATCCACGCTGATTTTCGCTGATTCCAAATCTAACAGGAGGAAACAGAGAGAACGGAGGCTACCAAGAGAGCAACCTTGAACCACGTCAAACTCGTTTACCACGTTCCACGTGGTGGCAAGCCTTGAACCGAGTCGACACAGAGGCACTGAGCAAGGCCAAGTTTTCAAAAATGTTTTACTTGGACCTGGTGCGACTGGGGGCGACTCGGGGGCTCATTTCAGGGTGTTTCTAATCCCCGCTCAATGGTACATCAGGCGGGGGAATTAACGTTCCAAAGCTGAAACCTCGAACCACGTGAAACGTGGCAAGCCTTGAACGGAAGCCCGGCTCAACATGAGGTAACGGAGGAAACAGAGATTTTGAATCTCACGGACTGACACTGACCAACGCCGACAGACATGGACGCGGGCGCTGCGGCAAAAGCGCTCACCTGATTTTAAAATGTCAAAGAACAGGGGAGCACGTGAAACCACGTGAAACGTGGTGAACGTGGCAAGGCACGTGAAACGTGCCGAGCCTCCACACGCGAGATAGTTTACTGGGCGTGTCAAGGGGGGGGTGAATAAATCCGAAATCCGAAGGCCGAAATCCGAAAGAAATCCGAATTCCGAGATCCGAAGTCGAAACCACTAATGCACACGAATTGACACCAAGTGGGACTTTGAACCGCTAATTTGCGCTGATGGGCGCTAATCCTCAAGTTTTCAGTCAAGGGAACCACCGTTGAAGAACGGCGAAATGCGGAATGCCCCGACTTGAGGCCCTAGCTTGCGGGTTAGGGGAGGCAGGTATAGGTATTGATTCGCAATGAAAACCGGAATCGTCTGTGTCCAAGGCTCGGATTTCCGCTGGGTGGCTCTTCGAAAACAAGGATGGGCTTCAGATTCTGGACCGTACGGTCATGCAGTTTCCGTGACAAAAGTCGCGTCCGGAAATCGTGAACTCATTTTGGAGTTTGACCGTGATCCGCGTTTCCATCGCGGAATGGCCAAGCATCTGAGACTCAGAATTCCAGACCGGCGGCTAATCGACTGCATCCTGAAGGCAATCGAGGCTGGCTGGGACCCAGAATCCCGCGGCAAAGCCTTCGTGTTCAAAGCGGGGCCGCCGAGTCGGCATTAATACTGAACGGCGATCTGATCCGAAATGCCGAATGCCCCGACCTTAAGGTCCTCGAGGTAAACTTGAACGCGAAATGCGGTGTGGATCGATCTGTAAGCGCCGAAGGACAATACCCTTGCGCAAAAAGATCAGGCAAACACAACCGATCCAACTGCATTGTCACGGCTACGACGGCGAGGCAAACAGCCTCTTCGCCGTCAGGGTCCTCAAGGTTGGGCTTGAAAAAAATGGACTTACGGCATTACGAACGACCTTTTTTCAGATTTGACGCTGAATTTTTTGGTATGACGTGATTCCAGCCGCGGAGATTCCAATATAACTCGTCCTCAGATACGCTCAGGCCGATCTGTCCTTGCTATAAGCGTGGAATGCCAATATTAATTAATGCGTGCCAAATGGTTGGTCGCTCTGCGGCACAAGTAGGTTTAGGCGGGAACCGGAGTTGTCTTTTTCGTTGACACACCGGAAAGCGGGCAGTACAAGACACCCTATTTATGAGGACTCTAGGGCGTTCAAAAATCTGAGAGGTATGTCGATACCTCCCAATTTTCCTTCTCGTTGTAAAATATCTTCGTTCCAAAATGCAGCGGTGCCGGCTTGTACGTCAATAATGAGTGCAAAGGATTAATTCAATGCGCAATCGCACATTAACTAATTCGCTCATCGTTGACAGCGTTCAAAAATGGTTTCCGAGTGTAGACTTGTGGCTGCGCACAGGGAAGATGCAGAACGAAAAGCTAGCAACTGATCCTCAATTCCTTCAATCTCTGTTGTCGTATGTCCCGGCCCAAGACGAAATAGCCGCTTGGAGAGTTTTTCAGGTTTTTCGATATTTAATCGCGTTAGGAGCGACTGTGCGTTTTGCTCTTGCTCAGGCCATAAATCGTTCGCTGCCGATTGACTCTCACGCTCAGAACCAGTTTCCAATACTTTCCTTTTTAAGTTTATCGATTACCCTTTCCTTCTTTGTAATTGTCGAACTCATAGGGGCCTCGCGTCGTTATGAATCATTTCCGGATGCTAATTCTCGAATACGTTGGGTTCGCCGTATCTATATCGCCGAAGTTACCGCAATTCCGCTTCTGTATACCGTTACGGCGAATCCGTATAGCGACGTCGCATATTTTCTTCTTTTACCGTTTTTGTTCTGCGCCGAATTCCTCTCGTTTCGTTCTACGTTGCGGCGATTGCGCATATTACCCGCTTTGGTGCTTTTCAGTTCATTAGCTGCGAACAGTGTCGCGGGCAGTCACGCAATACCTTTGCCTGCCGTGATATTGAACGTGAGTGTGACACGAAGTCTATTCATATTTCTTTTGGCAATAATGTTCCTGTACACCCGCCGTGTTGCCAAAGCCCGACGCGCAGTTCTGCGTGCTATGTTAAAAGCGATACCGGAAGGTTTAATTGTCGTTTCTCCGAGAAGCTTAAAGATAGCATGGGTAAACGATGTCCTAGCTGACGTTAGAGCCAATAATGCCCCGATTACGGGCCAGCGATGTGGCGAAGTGTTTAAAACGTCAAATCCCAATCCCTTGCGCCAATCCCTTGAGGGTCGCATTTGCCACGCAATCGTGACAGGCCCAGAGTTCTGCTCTAGTGTCGAAGATGTGTGTAACACCTCTACCGGAGATGTTCACAGAACCTATGATGCTTACTGTGCACCTATAGAACTCGGCAGAGAAAATGTTGCGGCTCTCCAATTGGTGCGAGACATTACGTCGCGTGAAGTCTTGGCAACGGTCACCCAGTCTCTGCAATCGGCGGCGGCAGAAGATACAATATTAGAGAGCGTTGCTCGGGCGCTCGATGAGCTAGGATACTCCCGGTCTCGAATATATTTGTTGTCTGACGACGGTACCGCATTTCGAGGAGCTTGCTCCTCGGGTATGGGATCCGTACCCTTTAAGGATTTAATTGTCTCTCGGTTTGGTGAACCCCATTCTGAACAAACAATTCGAAGTGAGAAACCGTGTGTGTACCCCCCAATCGGTGATGCCGTAAACGATCCTTACGCTAAAGTGCTAAACAAAGATCCTCTTTTACCTTGGATTGAGGTTCCAATAACGGTTGGGGGGGTTCTTTACGGTAAAATATCAATTGACAACAAAGGACATCCGCGGACGTCGAGAAGATTTTTAATTGAGGAAGTAACATCTGTGACGCGGCCGGAGCAATCCGAAAACCTAGTCGTATTACACAATATTGGAGTTCAGATGGCGCTTGCCCTCCAACGCGTGCGTGCGATACGAGAAAAAGCGAATTTCTTATCGACATATATCCACTTTTCCGTCCGTCAACTAAACCTTTTGCCGGCGGCAGCATTCGCTCTATTACAAAGTGGTCCGGAGATTCAAAAGCGACGCGAAAGATCGTATGAGCATATTTGCGGTATAGCTCGATTACTTTCTGAGCACGGCAGAATTGTCCAGACATGGGCGGACTCACAGCATTCACATGGTGCTCTCCCCCCATTATCTCCAGCGTTACATAATCTCAGGGAGATAGCCGCAGAAGTGTGTCAATGGTACGGCTATAATGCCGAAATGCAGCAACTTAGTCTTGAGCTGAATCCAAACGATATGGTTGCCAGTGTCGACGATACTGTAGTTAAGCATATTTTATTCATATTGATCGGCAATTCTGTTGATTCGTTGCATCTAATAGACCCCTCTCTGCGTCGACGAAGAATAATTGTGACAACAAATCGAATCGAGTCGGATTTGGTCGAATTATGCGTAAAAGACAATGGTGTCGGCTTGGCGACCGATGTTCAGGCGACGTTGTTCCAGCCGAAGCCTTATGTTCCAGGATCTTACAAATTGGGTATTGGCATGGTTATTGCCCGAAGCCTTGCCTTGGCTCATGGGGGAAGTCTTAGTTTTCAAAACAATATTCCCGGGGATGGAGTGGAGTTTGTTTGTAAACTTCGAGAACAACCGTATGTAAAATGAATGGACGAATACTCATAGTTGAAGACAATGAGCCCGAGTGGCAATTGTACAGATACGCACTTCCGCCGTTGAACGTGGATTGCGATTTTTGTAGTTCCGGAGAGGAGGCTTTGGTGAAGGTACACCAAAACGCGTACGACCTCATATTCTTCGATTTAGGTTTGCCTCAAAGGCAAACGAGCCGAGATGAAAAGCCAATGGATGATGTGGCGTGGGGTGAATATATTTTTAAGGAGATAAAACGAATACATGCAGGCCCTATTTGCATTGTAACGTTCCATCGGGATAGCTACCCAGGTTGCAATGCGCTAGTGCGGCTTCGTCCGCATGCCGATGCTTGTTTGGCTAAGGTTGTAACGCCGGATGAAATTCGAATGACCGCAAAACGATTACTAAAGCTTGATTCACCCGATGTCATCTAATCAAAATACGCCACCTTTGGTTTATGAAGCTCACCGCAGCGCGGCTGTTCGCGAACTCGCCGTTGAGATTCTTGGATTTGTCAGGCACGCAAGCCTCGAAGGTTTTCCGCTACCTGTGTTGAAGCCTCTTGCCGGTATTACGTTTTCCGACGGAGCTGCCTTTTTGGTCCCTCAGGAAAACGGCAGTTTGTCGATCACATCTCAAATTTCTGCGATAACCAAACATTCAATTGAGTCCACGGGTAGATCATCCCCATTTTGGAAATCTTGCCAAGAACATAGGCCCGTTATTTATTCAGGAATGACCGAGGATCAAAGTGCGGACCAAGGTCTGCGGATCCCTGGTGGTGGCGCTATTCTAATTGCTCCTGCAACTTCCCCGATTAGCATGGGAGACGGTGTAAGTATCTGTGTCTGGCGTTCTAAGGCTGTTGGTTCGGAGCTGTCCTCGGCACCGTATCAAGTGTGGGATGCTGAGGCGTTCGTGCGATGTATTCATCAAGTGTATTTAACGCTCGAAGCGAGTAAAAGCGCCGAGCTTAGGGCGCGTACCGATGCGATCAGAGAATCGGTTACAGCGTTATTGAATGTGTTTCAACCTCGATTGCTTGTACTATTCAAATTGGCGGAGACTGTAGAGCTAGCAGGTCAATATCCGTTGCTGGAAGAATTGTCGATTTTACGAAATGACATATTGGACGTTCAGCGACTTTTAGCTTCGAAAATCTAGATATTGATGAATGCTCTTCTTTTTATACCCTCGGGTGCTGGCTACGCAAGGGTTCAGGGATTGGTTATGGAGGTGCTACGGCCGTTTTACTCGGTTGTCCTTTATCCTCCGATTCCGTTTGATTACAAAACGCCTCCAGTTTTCTTTCCAGCACATTGGGATCCTAAGCTTAGAATTCCACGTGGACAAGTTGTC
>JADMIO010799916.1_pt1 | contig 83809 bp, 64 predicted proteins | sample 8958161 | NCBI WGS metagenome assembly JADMIO01 (sample SAMN16585339, study PRJNA669376) | soil metagenome | isolation source: Crop rotation soil | place: USA: Cullars Rotation, Alabama | collected 2011 | reverse complement strand
CGCGACAACTTGTCCACGTGGAATTCTAAGCTTAGGATCCCAATGTGCTGGAAAGAACTTCACGGTTCCGGCAGGAACCTCCGGCGGTGCGTTTACTGCTCTGCTTTCCGGAAATGTATTCGGAGGGCCGGGCGGAGCTACCCTATCCTTTAACCCGGTGGCACAAACTTTCACTTCTTCGGCCGGAAGCTTCGTGCTGACGCTGGATAGCAATCCTATTCAAGTCAGCTCTTCGAACCCGTGGAAAAATATCACAGCCACCATCAGTGCGGTTCCAGAGCCCAGCGCGGCATTGCTGTTAGGCGTTGGAATTCTGGGACTCGCCGGCGGAAGAGTTCGTCGTTCGTTGGTCCGCCTGTAATCACCAGAACATAAATGGCCTGGTGAGGTCCTGCACTGATAAAACAATCCTTCCAATCACGAGCTAGGCGCTAGCAGCCTAGCTCAAATTTTTTCAACGTCTTTCCTGCTTTGGGAAGCCCAGATCAGGGTATTGGAAGCTGCGAGGACACACCGGTTCCGCTTTGTTGCAAACATTTGCACATTCGTCCCGTCCGCTGACCTACAACCGCTCGTATTCAGAAGGAAATGAAGGAGATGAGGTCTGCAGCGCTTCGCAGAAGTACATGTCCTTTTGGTCCGACGCGTGCTCAAGTACCCAGCATGAGACGCATTCAACCCAAAGTCCTCGCGCCAATGGCGACGATTGCTGTGCTACTGGGATTGCCCGTGGCCGGTTTGGCGCAAGGAAATTCCGAGATCAGCAACACAAAGGAGCCGATCATAATCGCGCACGTCACTGAAGCCGGCGTCTCGGATTCAGTGGCCGGCGCCGGAGCTCTTGCAGTAACCAATGCGGCTATGCTGCCAGTTCAGCCAGTGCAGCCAGTGCAGCCGCAAAAGTCATTGCAGCGCATTGAGAATGCGAACATGGTTCCGATTCGGAAGTGGCAGGCTCTGGTGGTGGCGCAGCATTCGGCGGCCTTGTTCGATGCCTGGACAACACGAAAAGCCATCACCAGCGGCAACGGATACGAACGTGACCCACTTCTCAAGCCGTTCGCACAGTCAGCCGCGATCTATCCGGCCACTCAAGCGGTTCCGGTCGCGCTGGACTTCCTCAGCTATCGCATGATGAGGAGCGACAATCGTTATCTCCGCCGTACCTGGTGGTTGCCTCAGGCGGTTTCGATTGTGGGATCTGTCTGGTGCGGCTCGAGGAATTTGAGAGTAGCAAGTCTAAAGCACTAGCTGTACAGCCATAAAGCCATTAAAGTTGGAGGAGTGAATCCGAAAATGCTAGATGTAAAACCGTCTCCTGTGGAAACCGAGTATTTTCTCGATAGAACCAAATCGCGCGAGCTTCGCGTCGGCGTGATTGGTTTGGGCTATGTAGGCCTGCCGCTGAGCCTGTTGTTCAGCGACCAGAAGTTTCGCGTCACTGGCTTCGACGTCGACAAACAGAAGGTCGAGACCCTGACCGCCGGCGGTTCTTATATCTACCGCATTCTTCCCGAGGAGATCGCTGCGGCCCAGTCATCCGGCTTCGCGGCGACGACCGATTATGCCAAGATTACTGATCAGGACGCGGTTATCATCTGCGTACCCACTCCGCTCAACGACCATCACGAACCGGACTTGAGCTACATCGAGAAGACGGCGCATGCCATCGCGCCCCATCTCCGCGCCGGACAGCTCATCATTCTCGAGAGCACGACTTACCCCGGCACCACCGAAGAAGTCCTGGTTCCGATTCTGGAAAACGAGAACAAGCTCGGACTCAAGGCGGCCCGCGCCGGAGCCTCCCAGAACGGCACGTTCCATGTGGCCTTCTCGCCTGAGCGCGAGGATCCAGGAAACACTCAGGTCGCGCGCCGCGATATTCCCAAGGTGATCGGAGGCCTCGATCCGCTGGCCACGCAGTATGCCGGCGCGCTCTACAACTCGATCTTCAACCGCGTCGTGCCCGTCTCCTCTCCGGCAACTGCAGAGATGACCAAGCTGCTTGAGAACATTTATCGCTGCGTGAACATCGCGCTGGTGAACGAACTCAAACTGCTCTGCCTGCGCATGGGCATCGACATCTTCGAAGTGATCCAGGCCGCAGCCACCAAGCCCTTCGGGTTTCAGCCCTTCTATCCCGGCCCCGGACTCGGCGGACACTGCATTCCGATTGATCCGTTCTATCTCTCCTGGAAGGCGAAAGAGTTCGACTTCCACACCCGCTTCATCGAACTGGCCGGCGAAGTCAACCTCTCGATGCCCTATCACGTGGTGTTGAGTGTGGCGAAGGCGATGAACGAGCGCAAGAAGACGCTGAACGGCTCCAAGGTTCTGGTGCTGGGATTGGCCTACAAGAAGGACATCGACGATCTGCGTGAATCGCCGTCGCTCACCGTGATCGAGCTGCTGCAGAAGGAAGGAGCAGAGGTCAGCTACAACGATCCATTCTTCGCCAAAGTCGGACATGGCCGCAAGTACGACCTCAACATGAGCAGCACGCCGCTGTCAGAGATCGAGAATTTCGATTGCGTGCTGATCGTCACCGACCACTCGACCTACGACTACAAGGAAATTGTCGAGCGCGCCAAGCTGGTCGTCGACACTCGCAATGCCACCAAAGGGATCGTCGCCGACAATCTCGTCCGCTGCTGATTCTTATCTTCGAGAACACCAACCTTACTCTTGAGTTTGCCCGGCGTGAATCGCCGGGCATCTTTTTGTTTGTACTAGACATTGCCTCAAACTGCCGAGGTACTGCATTCTTGAAGAGAGATCATGAAATGCGCAGTCGTCGGTGGCGGCATTAACGGAGTCATGTCTGCCTGGGCCTTAGCCAGGCGCGGCCATGCGGTCGATCTCTTTGAGCGCGGCGAACTCATGGGTGCTACCAGTTCGGCTTCGACCAAGCTGATCCATGGAGGCCTGCGCTACCTCGAGGCGGGTGAGTTTCGACTGGTGCGGGAAGCCCTGCGCGAGCGCCTCTTCTGGCTGACCTCGGCGCCTAACCTGGTACATAAAATCGAGCTGATCCTCCCCGTCTACCGCTGGTCTCGACGCGGACGCTGGCTGCTGCGAGCAGGTCTTTTTCTATACGACTATCTCGCCGGCAAGTCCAACCTCGGACGGCATCGCTGGCTCGCCGCGGCCCAACTCCGCGAGCTTATGCCCGAACTCAACTGCGAAGACTTAATCGGCGGCTTCGCTTTCTTCGACGCGCAAATGGACGACCGCGCTCTTGGTCTTTGGGCTGCCGATATGGCCGGGAGATCCGGCGTCGGCGTCCACACCAACTCAGAAGTCGACTCCCTTACAAGCGCTGGCGTAGTGAATCTGAACGGAAACACTTTCAACTACGACGCCGTTGTCAACGCGGCAGGTCCGTGGGCCGAATCTCTACTTCGCGAAAGCGGCATTGCCTCGGCCCATCATCTCGATCTCGTGCGTGGAAGCCACCTGCTCTTGGGCCGTTTTGCATCGCACGGGCTGCTGGTAGAGTCGCCTCAGGAGGAGCGCTTCTGTTTCATTCTTCCCTATCAAGGAAAGACTCTGCTTGGCACGACTGAGGTCCGACAGAGATTGAGCGATCGCATCGAGTGCTCGCCCGAGGAGCAGTCCTATCTGCTGAACATTTACAATCGTTATATTCGGCGGCAGGCAAACGAGCAAGACATTGTCGGACGATTTGCCGGCGTACGTCCGCTAATTCATTCAAGCGCGAACCAGTCTCGCGCCACTCGTGAATACGCGATCGAGACCCACGGACGCCTGCTCACGATCTTCGGCGGTAAATGGACCACCGCGCACGCTCTCGGCGAGAAGGTGGCGAATCGGTTGGAGTCACTAGTGAAGAGCAGATAACGAGCCCGGACACCCAGGACGAGTGCGCATACCAAAATGGAATTTATCGACTTAAAGACTCAGTATCGAAGATTGGAAGCTTCTATTCAGGCGCGTCTCGCGAAGGTTATGCAAGGCGCCCAGTTCATCATGGGCCCTGAAGTTGAGGAGCTTGAGTCGACACTCGCCCGTCGCGTCGGAGCCCGGAACTGCATCACATGCGCGAGCGGCACCGACGCTCTTCTGCTCGCGCTCCTGGCACTCGGCATCGGCCCGGGCGACGAGGTTGTGACGACTCCCTTCACCTTCATTGCCACCGGCGAAATCATCGCTCTGCTCGGCGCAAAGCCGCTTTTTGTCGATATCGATCCACGAACTTACAACATCAATCCCAAACTCCTGGCTGCCGCAATTACTCCGCGCACGCGCGCCATCATGCCGGTAGCGCTCTACGGTCAGTGTGCCGACATGGATCCCATCAACGCCATCGCTGCCGATCGGGGCTTGCCGGTAATCGAAGACGCGGCGCAGAGCTTCGGCGCGACATATCGGGGCCGACACTCGTGCAATCTCAGCACCATCGCATGCACCAGCTTCTTCCCTTCCAAGCCGCTCGGATGCTACGGCGACGGCGGCGCCTGCTTCACCAGCGACGACCATCTTGCAACCGCCATGCGTCAAATTCGGAACCACGGCCAGGAGGGCCGGTATCACCACGTCAGGATCGGACTGAACGGGCGTCTCGATACCATCCAGGCTGCTGTGCTGCTCGCAAAATTGGAAGTGTTTGACGAAGAACTCATGCGCCGCAACCAGGTCGCCCAACAATACTCGTCGACGCTGAAAGATATCGTCGAGGTCCCCTATATTGAGAGCTACAACTCATCGGCTTGGGCGCAATATACCGTAAGAGTCCAGAATCGGGCCGAGGTTCAAAAAGCGCTCCACGACCAGGGCATTCCCACAGCGGTGCACTATCCCAAGCCCATCCATCTACAGCCAGTCTTCGCCCAGCTCGGAATCCGAAAAGGAACATTTCCGGTTTCTGAACAGGCAAGCCATGAGGTCCTAAGCTTGCCAGTGCACGCCTACATGTCCGACGCGGATGTGCACACCGTCGCAACCTCTCTGCGGCAAGCAGTGCCTGCCAATTCGCTGCTCACGGCCCAAGGCCAGCCGCACTAAAGTCGCAGATACCGTCTCGCAGCTCCTTCCCCCGTACATCTTGCAAAAAGGCTAAACAAAAGTCAGCTAACCGATGAGAAGTGGCTCGGTCTAATCGATTTTGACACCGTATCCTCTTCAGCCATATATTGCATAGCCACATATGACAGAACCTATGCTGGATCGCGAACTGAAAAAGGGCAGCGCCGAGCTGATGATTCTCTCACTGCTCGAGGAGCGCGCGCGCCACGGCTATGAGATCAGCAAGCTCATCGAAAGCCGTTCCGACGGAACTCTGCGCTTCAACGTCGCTTCGCTCTATCCATTGCTATACCGCCTGGAAAAGCGCGGCTGGATCCAGGGGCGGTGGACCGAAAAACCGGGACAGCGTCGCAGGCGCTACTACAGCCTGACTCGCAGCGGACGCAAGGTGCTGAGAACTCAGCGTGATACCTGGCAGAGCTTCGTTGCCGCAATGAGTCGGATTACGGGGATCGAACATGCCTGATTTCAGGGACGAAGTCCAACGGCGCGTGGCGCCTCTCAGGCTCGAGTCCACGCGCGAAGCCGCCATCGTCGAAGAGCTGGCTCAGCATCTCGAAGACCGCTTTGCAGAATTAAAAGCGCGTGGCACTCCGGAACACCAGGCTTATGCAGCCGTTCTTGCGGAACTTGATGAGCGGGATCTGTTGACGAAAGGTCTCAGGCAAGTCGCTCATCGGCAGCATTTGGGCTCTGTTCCTCTAGGAGGTCCCTGGTACGGGAGTTTGTGGGCGCATTTCGGACAGGATCTTCGTTACGCACTGCGTAGCCTGCGTCTCAATCCTGGGTTCGCCGCAGTCGCAATCCTGTCTTTAATGCTGGGTATCGGAGCAAACACGGCGATCTTTCAACTTCTGAACGCGGTGCGACTCCGCAGTTTGCCGGTGCACAATCCCGAGGAACTGGTCTATCTGAAGCCTTCGAACAGCCAGGGGCGATCGGGAAACTTTCGCGGCAACTTTCCCATCTTCACAAATCCAATTTGGGAACAAATCCGCGATCATCAGCAGGCCTTTTCAGGTATCGCCGCGTGGAATTCAACCAGCTTCAATCTTGCAAATGGCGGACGGTCGCGCATTGCCAAAGGCATGTACGTTAGCGGTGATTTCTTTCGCACGCTGGGCGTTGCTCCGGCAGCGGGCCGGCTCATTTCCTCCGCCGACGACACTCGTGGCTGCGGCCTGCCCGGAGCGGTAATCAGCTTCCCATTTTGGCAACGCGAGTATGCGGGAAATCTCTCGGCGGTGGGCAGCAAACTCACCCTCGACGGCCATCCGGCGGAGATCATCGGCGTAGCTCCTGCAGGTTTTTACGGCATGGAGGTGGGAAGGTCGTTCGACGTCGCTGTGCCGATCTGCAGCGAGACACTCATCGATGGCGAGTACAAAGTACTCGATCGCCGAGATGGCTGGTGGTTGGCCATCGTAGGGCGTCTGAAGCCGGGATGGACAGCGACCAAAGCGACAGCGCAGCTCGAATCGATCTCCCCTGCAATCTTCCAGGCGACGCTTCCGGAACGATACAAGGAGAAAGAAGCCAACCAATTTCTGGCATGGAAGCTTGCGGCATACCCAGCCAGCGCCGGGGTTTCCAATCTGCGTGCCGAATATGAGCAGCCGTTGTGGATCCTGCTCGCGATCGCCGGAACTGTGCTCCTGATCGCCTGTGCCAACCTTGCAAATTTGATGTTCGCCAGAGCCAATGCGCGCGAGCGCGAAGTGGCGGTTCGGCTCGCGCTGGGCGCGTCTCGTTCCCGCCTGCTGCAACAACTGATGATGGAGAGTTTTCTTCTAGCAGCGATTGGTTCGGTTTCGGGAATCGTTCTCGCACAAGTGTTGACGCGCGTGCTGGTCTCATTTCTCACCACCCGCGGCGGACGCCTAGCGCTGGATGTTGCCGTGGATTGGCGCGTGCTCGGGTTTAGTGGGCTCGTGGCATTAGTTACCTGCCTGTTTTTCGGACTTACTCCCGCCATGCGAGCGACGGCGACTCCGCCTATCGTGGCCATGAAGGCAGGTGCGCGCGGAGCTGTGGGCGGACGCGAACGGCTCGGCGTTCGACGAGTGCTGGTCATCACCCAGGTGTCGTTGTCGATGGTGTTGCTGGTCGGCGCGTTCCTGTTCGTTCGCAGCTTTCAGAAATTGATTTCGGTCGATGCCGGCTTCCGGCAAACGGGCATCCTCGTCGCAGAGCTCGACTTCACGCAACTCCGTCTTCCGCCCGGGCAGAGAAACAGTTTTAAGCAGCAAGTCTCGGACCGCCTACAGGCTCTTCCCGGAGTGGAATCGGCCGCAGAGGTTTCGGTAGTTCCCGTAAGCGGAAATGGCTGGAATGACACCGTTCACACCAACGCTTCCGGCGAAGAGCTGCAGGACATCGCCAACTTCGATCGCGTAACTCCAGGATTCTTCAAGACCATGGAGACTCCGATCCTTCGCGGTCGCGACTTCGACGGCTCAGACACGCTCAATTCCACTGCGGTAGCGATCGTGAACGAGACTTTTGCAAAAAAACTTTTCAGAGACAAAGATCCGCTTGGACAAACCTTCAAAGTCGACGAAGGCGCGGCAAAGCCGGAATCCGTCTATCAGGTGGTTGGAATCGTGAAGGACACAAAATACCGGTCTCTTCGAGAGGAGTTAACACCGATTGCGTTTGTACCGCGAAGTCAGGATAAAGATCCTGACACAGGCTGCTCCATCGTGCTGCGCTCAGATCTTCCACTCGATTCGATCGCTACCGCAGTGGAGCATGCGCTTGCGCAAATCAATCCAGCCATTGTGGTCGACTTCACAGTTCTCAAAACGCAAATTCGCGAAACACTCCTCCGCGAACGGCTGATGGCCTCACTCTCCGGCTTCTTCGGCGCCTTGGCCGCGGTGCTCACGACCATTGGACTGTATGGCCTGATCTCCTATATGGCCGTCCGGCGCAAAAACGAGATCGGAATCCGCATCGCTCTGGGAGCTGATCGCATGCGCGTCCTCACATTGGTGATGCGAGAGGCTGTCGAGTTGGCGGGAACAGGTCTGCTCGTCGGCGCATTGCTATCACTGTGGATTTCGCGCGCCGCAACGAGCATGTTGTTTGGCGTAAAGAATACAGACCCAGCTATCCTCGGCGCAGCCATTGGCCTCCTTGCAGTAGTTGCCGTCATGGCCAGCTTCATTCCCGCACAAAGGGCGGCGCACCTCGATCCATTGGAGGCATTGCGCGAAGAATGAGCGGAGCCGATTCGCCGCGACAGGCCTCCGCTTGTCACAACTTGTGGCAAATATTCGCCTGATCGATCCCTGTTCGCTCTTTTCCCGTTCTCCGGACGGTACTGGTAACACCCGTCCGATCTCAGCCCTCATTAAGTCCTCCTCCTCTTGACAATCAGGTGAAGAGGCGTATGCTTCTCCTGATTGTCAGGAGGAAGGCCCTTTCATGAAGGAAAAAACCGGCGAAGTAGTCCAAGGAACGCTCGATATGCTCATCATGAAGACTCTGGCGCTGGAGACAATGCATGGCTACGGAATAGCCCAACGGATTGAGCAGATCAGCAAAGGGGTTTTTCGCGTAAACGCCGGATCACTCTTTGTGGCCCTTCAGCGATTAGAGCGAGGCGGCCTTATCCGAAGTGAATGGAAGGTTTCGGAGAACAACCGACGCGCAAAGTATTACCTATTGAGCGAGCGCGGGCGAAAAAGGCTCAGCACCGAAACACGAGAGTGGGGGAGGCAAGTCGCCGCAATTGCTAGGATTTTGGAGGCGTAAGAACCATGTCATTGATTCGTAGCCTGGCCGCTGGAATCCGATCATTGTTCCGAAAAGAACAGGTAGACCGGGAATTGGACGAGGAATTGACTGGCTTTCTGGAAATGGCAATTGAGGAAAAGATCAAAAGCGGTATGAGTCGGGAGGATGCGCGCCGAGAAGTGCGTTTGGAGAGGGGGAATCCCGAAGTTGCCAAGGAGATCGTGGGTGCGGCTAGGTGGGAGTCCCTAGTGGAAACATCGTGGCAAGATCTCCGCTTTGCTGCTCGCATGCTGCGAAAGAATCCAAGCTTTACGACAGTGGCCGTTCTTACCCTGGCGCTCGGCATCGCCGCCAATACCACTGTGCTCAGTTGGATCAGCGCTACCTTGCTGAACCCGATTCCGGGAGTCGCTCACACGAGCGACCTTGTTACCGTCGCGCGCGGCGATCACAGCGATCATCCCACCCCGCCTTTTTCTTATCCCGACCTTCGCGATCTCAGCGAGCGCACTCAAACTTTTTCCGGACTTCTCGGCTATCACGACGACTACATGTCTCTCACGGGCGCCGCGAAGCCGGAGCGCCTTTACGGGGCGCTGACCACCGGTAATTATTTTGACGTTCTGGGCGTCCGCCCGATTCTCGGCCGCACTTTTCTTCCGGAAGAAGGAACGCCGCGCGCCCGCGCTGCGGTGATTGTTATCGGTTACTCCGTCTGGCAGAACCATTTCGCGGGTGATCCGCAAATCGTCGGCAAAACGATTCAGATCAATCGTCATCCCTACACCGTTATTGGGGTGGCCCCGCGGGATTTCACTGGCTGTGCACCCGGGCTTCGCACCGAACTGTGGATTCCTCTCTCGATGGATCATGATGTTTGGGGTGCGGATCGTCCCGCTTATCGCGGCACTTTCTGGTTGAACGTGCTCGGAAAGCTACGGCCGGGTGTCACGAAGAATCAGGCTCAGGCTGAACTCAACCTGCTTATGCGGGGAATCGTCGAGCGGTTCCCGGAGTATCACCGGGATAGTCCGAACGACATTTCTCTCGACCCCCTTTGGCGCTCTCCCTTTGGCATTAACGGCTATCTCTACAAGATTCTTCCGATGTTGCTGGGGCTCGCCGGGGTCCTACTCCTGCTGGCCTGCGCCAACGTCGCCAGTCTTCTGTTGGTGCGTTCGGTCGGACGCCGCCGAGAGATTGCCATCCGGCTGGGAATGGGCGCTTCACGCAAACAGATCATCTGCCAGTTTCTGATCGAGAGCCTGCTGCTTGGTCTGCTCGGCGGTACTGCCGCCATAGTGATTACGAGGTGGACCTCCCACAGCCTCGTTGCTTTCTTTCCGCCCAGCAATCTTCCGCTGACAATCGACACGCACCTCGATCAACGCGTGCTTTTCGTGACGATTGCGGTTTCCATCCTCGCCGCGATCATCTTTGGTATTCTTCCGGCCCTGCGGTCTTCGAGCCTGCCGGTGCAATCCGTTCTCAAAGAGGAAGCCACCAGCGTCTCGCTTACTTTACACAAGGGTCGTCTCTTGAGCGGCCTGGTGGTGGCGCAGATTTCACTCTCGCTGGTTCTGCTGGTCTGCGCGGGACTCTTTACGCGCAGCCTGCAGAAAGCGCAGCAATCGGATCCGGGATTCGAAGCAAGTCATCTGTTGCTGGCCTCTTATGAGCTCTCGCCGGCTGGTTACACACGCGCGACGGGTGCGGCGTTCAACCGGCAGGTGCTCGACAGGCTGTCGGCGCTTCCCGGGGTCGAATCCGTGACCTTGGCTGATTTTTCACCACTGAGCTTCAGCATCCACACCGACTATCTGCAGATCGAAGGCTACGTGCCTCAACCACACGAATCGATGGAGATCAGCCGAGCGATCGTCGGGCCGAATTACTTTCGCACTCTCCGCACCTCGGTGATTTCGGGCCGTGAATTCACCGAAGCTGATACGCTGGATTCGCAGCTCGTTGCTGTCGTCAACCAGGCCTTTGTCGATCGCTATTGGCCCGGTGAACACGGTATCGGCAAGCAGGTGACGGACGGCCGTGATCGCTACACCATCGTTGGGATTGCACGCAACGCCAAATACCGCTTGCTCACCTACCCGGCCGAGCCTGTCATCTATTTGCCGCTTTACCAGGCCTACCGCTCCACGCAGGACACCACCATTCACCTGCGCACGACTGGCGATCCGTTTACCATGGCTACTTCTGTGGAAGAGACTATCCATCAGATCAATCCGGAGTTGCCGCTCTTCAACGTGAATCCGCTTTCCGTCACCATGCAGCTTGGCACACTTTTCGGACGCATCGCCGCTACCTTTGCCGCCTCGTTCGGTTTTCTTGCCATGCTGCTCGCCGCCGTCGGCGTCTATGGCGTTGTGGCTTACACCACTCGCCAACGCACGCGGGAAATCGGCATCCGCATGGCGCTCGGCGCGGAGAAGGGAGGCATCTACCGTCTTGTTCTTGGCCAGGGATTCCGGCTCACACTGGCGGGCCTCGTCGTGGGCACCGCGCTCGGTCTGGCATTCACGCGCTTGCTCAAGGCGCAACTCTTTGGCGTCAGTGAGACCGATGCTATTACGTTTGCCTCTGTCGGGCTGCTTCTGGCCGTTGTCGCTCTGTTCGCGTGCCACATCCCAGCCCGACGCGCCACGCGAGTTGATCCGATGGTGGCGCTGCATTACGAATGACCTATGGTGCTCGGACCACCACAAGAGCGCATGAAAATGTGTATGTTGATGGCGCCGGAGAGCGACGAGGCCGATTTATTCTGGTGCGTAGAAGCCCGTGTACGGATGTGGTCCGGGATACAGCAGAGGCACAAGCACATGTCGCCTCCCGCGCAAGGTGGAGAGCACGAGAAGGAATTTCTCATTGTTCTGTGTCCCTCGCTCGCGGCAGAGGAGACCAACAATGGAAATAGTGTATCGCTGTTGCTGTGGCATTGACATTTCAAAGAATGGGCCAAGTCGATCGCAGTTGTCGAAGCGAGCTATTGAAGGGGACATGGAATCATCGACCACAACGGCAAGTACATCTGCCGTGATGCAGTAGAGCAGACTTGGCCTTCGCCGTTCTGCTTCTGAAAAGAGGTTGAGATCTACCGGAGCGGGCAAGGCAAAACTGATTAAGATAAATCGACGGACCGCAACTACCAAATAGCCGCTATGCGCTTGCCGGAAGTGGTGGTGAACGCAACCGAGTTCCCTTGTACAAGCAGCGTTGTGAAAACACCGTTGTCGGCGTTTGAGTCATCTGCGCCATTCGAGAATACGGAGCACGGAGGATTCACATCGCCGATTGGGAACGCCACGAACTTCCGCGCAGACCACTCGCCACATCTAATTAGGAACTTTCGCCTTGACAACGTGACTAGATACGACTGATGTGGTGATGTGTCAGTGCGAGTGATAATCACTGCCGCGTTGTCCAGTCGCTGATGCAAGAACCCGTCCAACCTGCCGTTGACGGTGACAGCTGCCTTACGCCAGAACCACCAGGTCATATACCCGTGCAAAGTGGAGTACGCGAATGGAATGGCCAACACGGCTATGCCGACAAGCGCAATGGAGAGTCGTTTCACTGCTTGGTTTGGACACCAAACCAAGCCGTCGTGTGCCGTTATTGGCGAGAGTGTCAGTCATGTCTGCTACTGGGCCAAAGCGGTCATGGGTGTCCGAGTTCCGAGGGAACGACAAGGGAACAAAACCGATTTCCTACGAGGTCTTACGGTTGCCATCCGGTGTCGTGTAAGTCTTTGAAATCACGAGTGCCTCTGCACTCATAAACCTTGAGTGTCCAAGCCGAGGTGGAGTTTCGCCCTGCATCTTTCGCTGTTTTCTAAAGCTCATGGTAGGCACTCGTTGTCCTGCACCCGGCTAGAGAGTCAATGGGCGCTTGCGTTCCCTGATAAACAACACCGCTCGAGTGCGACAGTCGGGCGCAGATCCCTGAGAGAGCAGATGGCCGATGTAAAATCGAACTCAACAACTTTTCGGGAGGATTCAGAATGTATCCAGAGCTTATGGTCGTGCCGATGCGCGAGGAGCTCACTCGCCTGGGCATCAAGGAAACACGCACGGCAGAAGAGGTGGATCAGGCTCTCAAAGAGCCGGGCACAACCATGGTCGTGGTGAACTCGATCTGCGGATGCGCTGCCGGCAAGATGCGCCCCGGCGTTCGCGCCGCGCTGCAGAATGCTGTTCGCCCGGATCACGCCATTACTGTGTTCGCCGGCCAGGATCGCGACGCTACGGAGCAGGCGCGCACCTACTTCCGCGGTTACCCCCCGTCGTCTCCTTCCATTGGGCTGCTTCGCGACGGCGAACTCCTGTACATGATGCAACGGTCTGAGATCGAAACCAGCGATCCGCAGACGATAGCGTCTAAGCTTGCACAGGCATTCAATCAGTTTTGTTCGAAATCAACCGTAGGTTAAATGACGATGGCGAGCCAACCGCTAGGCTGCCTCGCCATGACTACGCCAGGCCTAAACCGCCATCGATGGTCAAGATTTCGCCCGTGATGAAATCTGGGCACGTGGCAAAGAAAAGCACAGACTGAGCAACGTCCGCCGCACTTCCATTTCTCTGCAATGGAGTCTTTGAGGCGAAGTGCTCGAGCACTTCGCTCCCGCGCGCCAGTTCACCCTGATCGATCATTCCTGGAGCTACGCAGTTGACTTTGATCTCAGGCGCCAGCGCCTTCGCCGCTGTCTGAGTAAGCATGTGCAGGGCGGCCTTCGAGGCGCAGTAGTGCGCGTGCGTCGCCCAGGGGCGAATTCCACCGAGCGAGCCGATGTTCACGATTCTTCCCCTGGTCGCGCGCAGCGCGGCGGTGCAGGCTTGGGACATGAAAAATGCCGCGCGCACGTTGACGTCGAACATCGCGTCCCATTGTTCGGCGGAGATGTCTGCGAACTCTCGGGTTTCGTAAGCTCCGGCATTGTTGACGAGTAGATCGAGATTTCCCAATTTTGAAATGGCTTCGCAGGCGCAGGATTTTATGGATGTAACATCACGCATTTCGCATCGAATCGACAAATTTCGAACCCCGAGCTTTGACAGAGCGGCTGCCGTTTGCTCGGCATCAGCTGCCGACTTGAGATAGGTGATCGCAACATCCGCTCCTGCTCGCGCCAGCGTGAGTGCAATTTCGCGTCCGATACGACGCGCTCCGCCAGTCACCAGAGCGCATTTGCCTGCCAAGAGACGATCCGGGTTCAGTGCTTCTCCTTTACAGCCGCGGTACTGCCGGCCAGTCATCGGAATTGCCTTGCAGAAGCGCAACTGGTTGCTCTACGCGAGGCTGCGCCGATTGATTCCCATTTTGAGACTTAGCAACGCCGTCTATTCCTGCCGCAAACGCCGCTGTGGCGAGCGCGGCACTCGACAGAAAATTCCTGCGGGAGGAGTCCATAACGGTTGCTCAATGGATAAGAAACGAAAGGATAAATCAGCAGTCGAGGGATAGCTACCATGGAGCAATCTTGGGAACGGATTGAAGGCGCGCGTGGAGGCGCGAATCCCGGCCGCATGCGGTGCAATCGGTCCCAGAAACAGTACAAACCAGGAGGCTGAGACCTCTACACCTTGCAGCTAGCCGCCGGCTTACGCCACTTGCGAATTGTTCAACAAGTGTTTCTTAAGCACGTTGCCATTGGGAAGCTTGCGATCGACCAATTCTCGAGCAGCCTTGATCGATTTCTTGATGTCGGCAGGGTCGCGTTTTGAGACCTCGGCGATCTCCGGCACGGTGAATCCCTCGATGGCAAACAACGTGAATGCCTCGCGCTGCTCGGGCGGAGCGCCGGTGAGCGCGCGCTCGACCTGGTCGATGAATTCATCGGAGAGAGCGACGGCTTCCGGAGTGCTGATTCCCGAATTGGGCAGAACATCTTCGGTGCTCAGTTTATCGTCGGGCTGATGAAACTGAAGATATGGTTCGTCCGATCCGGTCACGTTCTGTTTGCCGGCGGGAGTCTCGAGATGAATGGTTCCGTTTTCGTCGCCATTGCGCCCAGCCACAACCGGAATGGCCCGCAACGCTAGACCATAGAGCCATCGCTCGACCGACACCCGCTCGGGACGATGCTCATCCCCGGAAAGCGCGCTGGCGATGGCCTCGTCGACGACCTCTTCGCGCCGTACGAGGTTCAACTCCAGCATTCCCGTAGCTTCACGGTACCGGAGTTCGCGATCGATGAAGCGGTTCAGCCGAGGCAGTTCGGTGGCCACGTATTGGTCGATGTCACGATTGGTGAGAGTTCCGCCCTGCAACGGAGTTCCATTCGGATTTACCGCAGCGACCGTCTGCTCAAACGGCACACCTTTGTATTCGCGCGACAATCGATGCCATTTATGCCGATTACGGAGCAGGTCCTTGTGAGCATTGAGTTGCGTGATCAGGTCGTGGAAGCATGTTTTGATCGCTCCCACGGCAGTTGCCGCGGTATTCTGCGTGGCCATTTGTCCCGACGGAAGACGCAAGTTCAGCGACACGGTAATTCCACCGCCGTTTTGCGAACTCTCGGCGACGATGCCGTGCAAATGGATCAGTTCAGGTCGAAATACCTGCAGGCGTTTGGCTAGCTTTTCGGTTTGCCGGTGAACTTCCTGTTCCGTTCCTGGATTCTTCGAGGCTTTGTAGCTGAAGTGAACATTCATGCGGGCGCCTCACGCCAGCCAGCTTCGTCCGAGTGCTGCCGGACCTGGAGCACTGCCGACCGGCCCTAGCTCTGTGTCGCAGATTTTACACCTGCTCAATCAGACGCAACGAGAAAACAACTCGTTGCATTTTCGGGCACATAAACACGGTACGCTGATTGCTCTTTCCGGAAACTGGCAAGTCGATTAAACAGCCACGGTGAATGAATCTTCTGTCCGGGTCACTGGTCGATACAGCGTGTCGCGCTCGATCGGCACGCGTCCGGCTTCGCGGATCAGGCGCTCCAGTTCCTGCCGACGCATGCCTTGCGGCGTGGTGGCGCCGGCATCGTGGTAAATCTTCTCTTCGATCACGGTGCCATCAAGGTCGTCTGCCCCGAAGCGGAGCGATATCTGCGCGATCTTTGGCGTGAGCATCTGCCAATAGGCCTTGATATGCGGAATGTTGTCGAGCATCAGCCGGCCGATTGCGATCTGCTTGATGTCGAGCATCCCGGTAGTTTTGGGCAAGTGCTGCAGCGGCGTGTTGTCGGGATGGAAGGCCAGAGGAATAAACGTCTGAAAACCGTGAGTCTGATCCTGTAACTCTCGCAACCGAACGAGATGGTCGACACGGTCTTCTTCGTTCTCTACGTGGCCATAGAGCATGGTGCAGTTGGATTTGAGTCCGATCTCATGAGCTGTGCGGGCCGTTTCGAGCCACTGATCGCCATCGATCTTGTGGTCGCAAATCACACGGCGCACCCGTTCATTGAAGATCTCGGCGCCGCCCCCGGGAAGCGAATCTACTCCTGCATCCTTCAACTGTTGCAAGGTTTCGCGGATGCTCAGTTTCGCACGCTTAGCCAGAAACGCAATTTCCACCATGGTAAAGGCCTTCAGGTGTACCTGCGGAAAGCGTTCTTTCAATCCCGAAATGAGCTCAAGAAAATATTGGAAGGGCAGGTCAGGATGCAGTCCACCGACGATGTGAAACTCGGTGACGGCTTCCGAATAGCCCGAAGCCGCAGTCTGCCAGGCTTCTTCGAGCGCCATGGTGTAGGCGCCCTCGGTGCCCTTCTTGCGCCCGAATGCGCAGAGCCTGCACGCGGCCACACAGACATTAGTCGGATTGATGTGGCGGTTTACGTTAAAGAACGTCGTGTCGCCCCACATCCGCTCGCGAACCTGATTCGCCAGCCAACCGATGGCGAGAATGTCAAAAGAACGATAGAGCGACACGCCGTCACCAAAGCTAAGCCGCTCGCCCGCTAGTACTTTTTCGGCGATCGGACGAAGCTGGGAATCGTCGGTTTGGAATGGATGTCGAGCCGAAGAAGTGCCGGCACCTGGCTGGATCGCGGTGGACATTATCCTGATAATAGCTGATGGGAGTGAGTCAAGTCAGCGTGTCATGAATCTGCTTCTTAAGAGAGACCGAAGCACGCAACCACGCAGTTTCAAAGCAGTTATCCAGTTGGCGCTCCCCGAGTAACGAGAGCAGGCAGGTCGCGATGTTTGGCCGCTGAAAGTTCCCTTCTTGTCACTCTGCAAGTACTTCTGAGTTGCTCGTTCAGAGTTCATACTGCCTCAGAAAAGCCAGAGGACAACTATGGCACGAATTGTTTCAGTGTGGCTGAGCGCTTGGATTCTTGTCGCTCCGCTTTGGTCGGCCGAGCCAGAGCCACAGCCTTCGCTCACCATCTACAACCAAAAGTTCGCAGTAGTGCGTCAGACGATCCCTTTGGATTTGAAGCGCGGCGTGACGCATGTGGCATTCAGCGATATCACAGCGCACGCCGAGCCGGATTCAGTCGTGCTACGCGATCTTCACGGTGGCGGGTTGAGGATTCTGGAGCAAAACTACCGAAACGATCCCATCTCTGATGGATTGCTCCTCTCCCGATTCGAAGGCAAGACGATCGACTTTCTGCACACCGATGCGCAGGGACATCAGGAAATCGTTCCAGGCAAAATCATTCGCAGCGGATACGTGCCGCACTATGCCGGCTATGAGCAATATGGCTATCAGTATCAAATGGCACAGAGTGCCATGGCTTACGGAGGCTCCGGGCAGCCGATCATTGAAGTCAACGGCAAACTGCAGTTTTCGCTTCCCGGAATACCGCAGTTTCCCACTCTAGGAACCGACACCATACTTAAGCCGACTTTCGACTGGGAGCTGGAATCGCAGACGGGAGGAGCACGGACGGCCGAGCTCTCGTATGTGTCGGGTGGAATGAGTTGGAAGGCCGATTACAACGTCGTGGCGCCGGAGACCAGCGACACGATGGACATCGTTGGCTGGGTCACACTCGACAATCAGAGCGGCAAGGGCTTCGACAACGCGCACATCAAGCTTATGGCAGGAGATGTTTCAAAGATTCAACCTCAGAATGAACAATATGCTTTCCGGGCGATGGCTCAAAGCGTGGCCGTGAACGGCGCACCAGTCGTTACGCAGAAAACTTTCGACGAATATCACCTCTACACGCTTGCCCGGCCGACTACGCTGCGGGACCGCGAAACCAAACAAGTCGAGTTTCTGCGTGCGAGTGGAGTACATGCCGGTCGCGTTTACGTCTACGACGGATTTGAGCTCGAGGATCAATATCGCGGCTGGAATCTGCAAAGCATTCGCGGAAATGCAGACTATGGGATCAAGTCGAATTCGAAGGTTTGGGTGATGCTCGAATTCAAGAACTCGGAAGCGAACAATCTCGGCATGCCGCTGCCCGCCGGACGAGTCCGCTTCTATCGGCATGACAGCGATGGTCAGATGGAATTTACCGGCGAAGACAAGATCGACCACACGCCTGCTGACGAGACCGTCCGCTTCTACACCGGCAACGCTTTCGATCTCGTCGGTCAGCGTGTGCGCACGGATTTCCAGGTGAATTCAGCGCAGACCTGGGCCAACGAGAGTTTTGAAATCACGCTGCGCAATCACAAAACAGCTCCGGTAGAGATTCGCGTAGTTGAGCATCTCTATCGTTGGAACAACTGGAAGATCACCGAGCACTCCGATGACTTCAAGCAAAAGGATTCGCAAACCATTGAATTTCGCGTGCCGGTGCCGGCAAATGGAGAAAAAAAGGTGAGCTACTCGGTCCACTATTCCTGGTAAGCGTCGCCGCATCGATGCCCCTGATCTCTGGTATCGCTGGTCACTGCAGCGGCAGGACGGCTAAAGCTGGATCCCCGATGTAGGGTGAGCCGGAAACTGACGCCAGTGCGCCGGCGTTCGCGCTGAAAACATACAGCTGATTACTGGTTGTCGCGAACACGTGGTTTGACTTGTCCCACGAAAGGCTTTGGAACTTCACTCCGGCGGCTTGGGGCGATCCGCTGGAGGTAAGGGTTCCGTCCGCATTCACCGCGTAGATTTGAACCCCTCCGTCGCCGGCGACGGCGAGAAGACTGCCGGTCGGATCAAAGCTCAGAACGCTCTTGTTCGCCTTGCTCGAAGCCGTCTGCACCTGCGAATTCGAAACGACATTGAGTGTTCCATCCGGGTTGATCGTGTACGTCCTCACGAAGGTCTCGTTTCCCGGATTGCTGCTTGCAAAGTCGAAGTGCGGCCACGCGATTGCGAGGTATCCCTTTGCCGAGGCGGCTACGGTTGCCGGACAGAAAGCCTCGCCCGGGCTTGTCGGCGGCTGCGGCATTCCGGGATTTATGTTTTTGAGAGTTCCATCCGATGCGCGCGCGTATCCAAAAACGCCATCCACTCTCGGTCCGCAGAGCGACGAATAGGCAAATTGGTTGTTCGGTGAGAAGACTGGGGCAGGTGGTGCGATCGCCGGTCCCTGCAGCAACTGAATTTGCTGTGCGTTCGGAGCGCTGCCGACCGTGAATACATTGATGCCGCTGTCGAAGTCGGAGTGCCCAACGACGACGTAGAGCGAAGCTCCGGTGTGATCCAATGAGAGCCCCGAGGCGAAGTCGGAGTTCTGCGGATCGCTATTTGGATCGCCGGCAAGCGCACTCGTCGTGTTCGCCAGTGCCAGAGAGCCGTTCGACTTGTCGATGGACAAAATATCCAGGTTGCTTCCCGCGTCGACGGTTGCATACAAGTTGGCCCCATTGGTGACAATCGATGTAGTTGCGAACTGAGGATTGCTGACCGCAAAAGGCGAGCCGGCGACCGGCACCAGCGAACCATCGGCATTCACGCCGTACGCCCTGATCTCGTTCTGACCGCCAGTATAGGCATACGCGACAAAGCTGCTGCTCGATCCACTTCCCGAACCCGAGCTGCCGCCCGAGCCCACGCTTCCCGAACTGGAACCGCCGGAATTCCCTCCACCTGAAGCCCCTCCCGATCCTGATCCAGAGCCGGAACCTGACCCCGAACTGTTGGGTGGATTCGATGAACCCGGCGTAGGTGAGTTGTTGTTTGCGGTGCTGCTGCTCGTGCTTCCACAAGCACTGAACAGAGAGACGAAGATCAGGAGAGCAATCGAGGCGAAGAGGGCGATGAGCCTGCGCATGGCGGGTGCTCCAACTGTCTGGATGCGGTTTTACCTGCTCGGATGGAGCTCACATCGCGCAGGTTGCACTTGGTACGATCGAAATTAATCACCCGCATTTCGCTAGAATCGCTGGCTCTCTTGCCAGGATAATGAGGTGTTTACTTCTGGATCGCTTCACTGGAAGGCGTAGAGAATCCCCGGGCAGAAGAAACAAATTCCTCTTTGTTAATTCCAAATCTTGTACGGATTTCAGCAATGGACGAGTGCTTGCTCCGCGCGTGCGCCGCTCAAATGCGCATTTCGGACATCTGTTGGCAATTCGGCTCTAATTGTGCGGCTTTTCATGACAGGGCTGTTCTGTTCGCCACGTTCTGCTTCGCAGCTTCCGGAGCTTCCCGGCTCGGTGGCCTGTGTTCCGGTTTCTCCCTTTTTGGGAGTCATCGGTGAACATTCTCATTGCATTCTCCAAATGGTTTTGACGTCCGAAAATTGTTGATTCCTGATTTGGGAAGCGCTTCCACGCGAGAGGCTTCTGATGGCTGCTCGTTGTCAGCCCCAAGCGCAACCAATGTGTCGTTCGGATTTACAGCGCCCTTACGCGTCGATGCACCAGAAGGAAGTAGAGCGAGACCCCCATCAGCAGCAGGCCGTTGGCCACCAGGATAATCGGCGCGGTGAAGGCAGGCACCAGCCATCCGGTCACCAGATTTCCCAAAGGCATACCGCCACGGAACGCGCAGTTGTAGACGCTCATCACGCGTCCGCGCATTTCGTCAGTCGTAATGAGCTGGACGAGAGAACTCACGCTGGCGAAAACTGCCATGAGCGCAAAGCCGAACAGCACCAACAGCGGACCACTGATCGCTATCGATCTTGACACGGCAAAACCGGAGATCGCAGCTCCGAGAAAGAGCATCATCACCAAAGCGCGTCTTCCCTTCCCTGACGCATTCCCCAGTGCGGCGATGGCGAGCGATCCGCAAATGGAACCGATGCCGATGAGCGAAAGCAGATCACCGTAAATTCGCGGACCGGAGTGGAAGATGTCGTTCACAAAAACGGGAATGTAAGTGCGCAGCGGCATGCTGAGCGCGGTCATGCAGAAGGCAAGGACGATCAGCGCTGTCATCGCCTCCTGCTCGCGCACGAAACGGATGCCCAGCTTCAGGCTGGTGAGAACTGATTCTTTCGAAGGCTTTGGCAAGAAGCGGTTCGAGATGAGCAGCAGCGCAATCACCGGCGCCACAAATGAGAGTGCATTCAGTCCGAAACACCAGGTTTCACCGATGCGCGCCAATGCCTGTCCGGCCAGAGCCGGTCCGATGGTCACCGCCATATTGAACTGAATGGAATTGAGCGCGATCGCGTTGGGCATGTCTTCGCGATCCACCAGGGTAGGGATTAAAGCCTGGTAGGCCGGACCGCCAAAGGCCTGCGCGAATCCGGCTAAAAACGAGAGACAAAGGATGTGCCAGATGTGAACTGTGTTTGTGGCCACTAAGACAGTTAACAAAGCGGCACATGCCAGCTGCACGTACTGCGAGCCGAGCAGAATCCTTCTTCTTTCCACGCGGTCAGCGACGACGCCGCCTATTAAGGAGAACAAAAAAATAGGAATCCCGGCGAGAAACTGATCAAGCGCCAGAAGAAATGCCGAGTGGCTGAGCCGGTAGATGAGCCAGCTTTGCGCCACGATCTGCATCCAGGTACCGATGCTGGAAATGCAGGCTCCAAACCACATCAGTCGGAAGTCGCGATAGGAGAAGGCCTTGAAAACCCGCGCCAGAATAGGCGGCTTGGTAGTTACCGTAGGCCCGAGTGCATCCACTTCAGTCGGCAATCGTAATCATCCTTGAAGCCCAGCTTACACTTGGACGCGCCAAACGAGAAAACCGTATAGCAACCTCGCGGAAGGGCGGGACTAGCGGGCGGAGAAGGAAGCGTTCGGCCATCGAGAAAAGCCGGAGGGACCTTACACCTGCAACACATCGCCTTCTTTTGCAACCATCATGTAAAGCACGGGATTCAGGAAAAAACCGAGCAGCAATCGCGAGATCAGTCCGGTGACGATCACAATTGCGAAGGGCTTTTGCGTGTCCGATCCAATCCCGGTAGAGAGGGCAGCCGGAAGCAGGCCGAGGCAGGCAACCAGAGCGGTCATCATGATCGGCCGCAGCCTGAGCAGCGAGGCCTCGCGCGTGGCCGTCTTGATGTCCATGCCTTCAAGGCGAAGTTTGTTGATGTAGGAAACGAGAATGACGCCGGTCTGCACCGAGACGCCAACCAGCGCCAGCAGTCCGAGACCGGACGAGACACTGAATGGCGTGTCGGTGAGCTTGAGTGCGATCAGCGCTCCTACGGGAACGGTAAAGGCAACGCCCAAGGCAATTGCAATGGGATATTTGAAATTCCCATAAAGGGCAAACAGGATAAAGAAGATCAAAAGCACGGCCAGGGGTCCGATGATTGCCAGCTGATCGCGAGCGGCAACGTACTGGCCGTATTCGCCTCCCCACTGAATCTCATAGCCGACCTGCGCTGGAATCTGTTTTGCGACGCGCCGCTGAGCTTCATGAATGGCGCGCGCAAGATCACGTCCTTCAATGCTGAATTGCACGCCAATGTACCGTGAATTATTTTCACGGTAGATCATCGACGCTCCGGTGCTCTCCTTGATGTTCGCCAGCTCGCTTAGGGGTATTTGCTGGCCATCGGGAGTCCCCACAAGAAGATTGCCGATCTGCTGCGCGTTGCTTCGGAACTGCGGCTGCATGCGTACGATGAGATCAAAGAGCTTTTCGCCCTGCACGACCTGTGTGGCCGCCTGTCCGCCCACCGCGGACTGAATAATTGCTTCAACATCGGCGACATTGATGCCGTAGCGGGCGATTTTCTCGCGATCCACGTCGATAAGAAGGCTGGGCTGGCCGAGTTCTCGGACCACCGTCAATTCGGTGAATCCCGGTATCTCCTCGAGAATTTTCTTGATCTTCAGCGCTTTCTGCTGCAGTACGTCCAGATCGGGGCCATAAACCTTGACGGCGAGGGCGCTCTTGAGGCCGGTGAGAGCCTCATCCACTGCGTCTTCCGCGGGTTGAGTGTAGTTGAAAATGATTCCTGGGAACGCGACCAGTTGGCGGTTGATGGCTTCGGTGAGTTCAGCTTTGTCGCGGATCTTTCCATCCCACGCTTTGTCGTTATAAGGCTTGAGTCCAACGTAAAACTCGCAGTTGAAAAAACCCGTCGGATCGGTGCCATCATCCGGCCTTCCCAATTCGGAACCAACTACTGTGACCTGCGGGTACGACATGAGAATACGCCGAACCTGCGGGGCGATCTTGCTTGCTTCTTCAAAGGAGATCGTATAAGGCATCGTGGCTCGCACCCACAGCGCGCCTTCATCCAGATGCGGCATGAACTCGCCGCCGATGAACGGAACCAGCAGCAGCGTGAGACCGAAGATCACAACACAAGCAATCACGGTTGCTTTGGGGCGATCGAGGCACCAGTCGAGTTGCCGCGAGTAGATCGTCTTAATACGCTCGTAGTACCGGTTGGTTTTTTCGCGCAATCCATGTTTGAACCAGATGGATGCCAGTGCCGGAACCAGCGTGAGCGTGAGAATGAGTGCGCCGATCAAGCCGAACGACATGGTATCGGCCATGGGATGGAACAGTTTTCCGGCCGGGCCACCCAATGCATAAATGGGAAGGAAGCCGGAGATGATCACGGCCACGGAATAGAAGATCGGGCGATCCACGTCGCGGGCCGCACTCATGATGACTTCTGCGACCGAGTAATCCTGACCTGCTCGCTCGGCAAGCTCGCGATAGATGTTTTCCATCATCACCACGGTGCCGTCGATCAGAATGCCAAAATCGATTGCACCGATGGAAAGCAAGTTGGCCGGAATGTCATGCGCGTGCAGCAGTATGAAAGCGAAGAGCAGACTGAGTGGAATGGTGAGGGCGACGATGATCGCAGCGCGCAGATTGACCAGAAAGAAAATGAGGACAATCAACACGAGAATCATGCCGCGGATCAGGTTGTCTTCAACAGTGTTGGTGGTAAGCGCGACCAGATCGCTGCGGTCGTAAAACGGTCGAATCTTTACATCTTTGGGCAGAACGAGATCGTTCAGTTTTTTCGTCTGCTGCTCGACACCTCTTAGCACTTCCTGCGCCTGCTCACCGCGACGCATGAGGATCACGCCTTCAACTGCGTCGTCGTTCTTCTGAAACCCAAACTCACCGAGACGCGGCGCGTGGCCGATGGTTACTTCGCCAACATCCTTCACGCGAATGGGAACGCCTTTGTTGCTGCCCACGATCACGTTTCCGATATCGATTTGATCGCGCAGCAGTCCCAGGCCGCGCACGTAGTAGAACTGTCCGCCTTGGGAGTAGAATCCGCCTCCGGCATTCGAATTATTGGCGGCCAGAGCGTTCGTCACTTGGGGAACAGTCAAGTGATATCCATAGAGCCGCGCGGGATCGAGCAGAACCTGATACTGCATGGTCGTACCGCCAAAACCGGAATCATCCGCCACCCCGGGAACGGCCTTGTACGCCCGCTCAATGACCCAATCCTCGATGACCTTCAACTCCTGCGGACTGCGATCCGGACTTTCGAGCACATACCGGTAGACCAGCCCGCTGGGGCTGAACAAGGGGGACATGCTCGGCGTCACACCAGAAGGCAAAGTCGCATCTCCCAAGCGTTCGAAGACGACTTGCCGCGCCCAGTAATCGTCGGTGTTGTCTTGGAAGGTGAGCCGGACGTCGGAAAGACCGTAAAGCGAGATCGACCGCATCACGACCATATTGGGAATGCCATTCAGCGCGAGTTCGAGGCTGCAATGTGACTTGCCGCTCCATCTCCTCGGCAGATGGCCGGGCCACTGTGTGACCAGGTCCACCATCGGTGGAGCCAGATCGGGATACGCATCGACCGGCATGCGCTGAAAGGCGATCGTGCCCGCGATCACCAGCAGCACGGTGAGCATGAATACAAGGAAGCGATTGCGGACGGCGAATTGGACGACGCGATGGATCATCGATCTGTCAATTGCGTGACTGTTTGCTTCATGTCAGTCGCGAATCGTTTTCATTGCTGCAAAGTGTTCGCAAACTGCAAGAACAACGCTCCCTGGGCCACGACCTTGTCTCCGGGCTGCAACCCCTCCGTCACTCGTGTGACTCCAGCCGTGCTTTGTCCCACATTGACTCGGCGTTGGGCGAACTGGTTTTGTCCCTGGCTCACATACACAAACGGCTCGTTCTCGCTGTTGCGCAGCACTGCGGCATCGGGCACGGCCAGCGCATTCGCGATGGTTCCCGCCTGCACGATCGCATTCACGTACATGTCTTTCTTCAGCTTCTCGCCGGGATTTTCCGTAACGATGCGTGCCTGGAGCGTGTGCGAACTTGGATCGAGGGCCGCGGCAAGATATGAAATCTTGCCGGAGAACTTTTGCGAATAGGAGTCGGTCTCAATCGTGACCGGATCTCCGGCGTGCACATATGCCAGGTCGCTCTGGTAGACGTTCACGATGACCCACACTCTGCTCATGTCGGAGATGGTGAAGCATTGCGTTTGCCCTGCCTGAAGCAGTTGTCCGGGAGCGACGGTCTGCTCGACAACTTCGCCGGTGATCGGTGCCAGCACCGGCAATTCGGGAGCTGCCGTGGTTTTCGCAATAGTGCGCGGGTCCTTGACTCCAAGAATGCGCAGGCTCTGCTCAGCCGTTTGAAGATCCGCATCGGCCTGAGTGCGCGCCGATTCCGCGTCGAGCAGATCTTTTTCCGCTATCGCGTGGTGTTGAAAGAGATCTTGAGCGCGCGCATAGTTCTTGTCAGCCACCGCGGCACTGCTCTCTGCTTTCAGGTAAGTCGCACGGAGCTGGGAAAAATCGGGACTGCTGACGTAGAGCATCGGCTGTCCGCGCTCAACATGCACTCCAGGAGCCACCGCAATGCGGGCCACTGGACCACCGATGGCGGAAATGACAGGAGTGGTTTTGAATGCGTTGTAGGCAACAGCCCCGGGAAGCCGGAGAACGCGATGCAGTTGGACCGGTTCGACGGTGTAGAGTTGGACGTGACTCATTTGATCGGACGGCACGGTGAAAAGACTCGCCTGCGAGGAGGACTTGGCAGCCGCATCGTTCACCTTGGCCTGTTCGCGGGAACATCCGGCGGCCAAGGCACACACGGTTGCTATCAGCGAGGCCGCGCAGATTTTGAGATTGTTTTTCACGGTAAGCTCCTCGTGCCTACAGCCTGGCGGAGCTGTTCAAGAGACACCATGTAGGCGGCCAGGGATTGCCGATAAGCGAGTTGTGAGGCGCGATAGCTGCGTTCGGCATCGAGAAAATCGAGCAGGCTGGCGGCACCACGCTGGTAGGCATAGGCGCTGATGTCGCGCGAGTCCTGCGCCTGCTTTAAATACCCTTTTTGGTACAGCTCAACGATCTTGCCGTTGGTCTGCAGCGCTTCATAGGCGTTGCGTACATCGGTGAAAACGGTCTCTTCGGCCTCACGGGCGGTTTCGTCGGACTGCGCGATCGCATAGCGCGTTCTCGCGATTTCACCCTGGTTGCGATCAAAAATGGGTAGCTCCATGCTGAACAACAGTCCTCCGGTGTTAAGCCCAGCCACGTGCGAGTACTGAAAGGAGCCGTTGAAGTCACGTTTGCCATTTGCCTGCGCAAGCTGGTATTGACTCCGAGCCGCGGTCACTCCCTGCTGCGCCGCGCGAAAATCGGGACGATTCGCGAGCGCCTTGGCTTGTAGATCGGCAAGGCCCAGAGCCACCGGCTGGTATTGGAGATCGCCGACAACTTCGTAGTCCGGCGTCACCGAGTCATAGCCGACAAGCTGGCGCAGGGCAGCCAACGCCTGCACTCGGCTCATCTCGGCCTGAGACTTGTCATTTTGGAACTGCAGAAGCTGAAGTTTGATCTTCAGCAGATCGCCTTCGCTGATCTGCCCTGCTTTGTATTGCAACTCGCCAATGTTGACGGTTTGCTGGAAGCTGTCCAGATCCTGGGTCGCGAGTTCGAGATTAGCTTTCGCCAGCAGAGCGCCTACAAATTGCTGGCTCACGTTGAAGGCGACCGTTCTCTCCGCGTCGACCACCTGCGACTTTGTAACTGCGGTTTGATCGCGCGCTGCGGAGATTCGATGCTGGCGCTTGCGACCGCGCTCAAACGTGTAGCCGACCCCGACATCGAACTCGGAAATGTTATTGATGTTGTCAGCCGTGGCGGCAGTAAAGGGAATGAAAAGACTGTTAAATGAAAAAACAGGGTTGGGACGAATCGATGCCGTAAGCTCCTGTGCCTGGCTCTGCTGAATCTGCGTCCTCGTGGCCCGGAGAGCATGGTTATGCTCAAGAGCCATCTGGATCGCCTGGTCGAGCGTGATTCGCGACTCCGCCTGAGCCAGGGCATCGCTCAAGCCAAGCACAATGAAACAGGCGAGCAAAGCTCCGCGCCTCAACAACTTGTTCCTTGGTGTTCGTGATGTGAAATGCGATGAATGAAAACAGCACGCGCGAGACATGCTGATGCGCCTCCCTCGTCCGCTAAAAAAAATTCAATGGACTAGCGAACTGGAGGGGGACGGCTGTAGAGGGCAATCTCTCGATCCGCAGAGGCGGTCGCGATTTCCTTTGAATCGATTGGTTCGGCGGCCACGAGCACCGGCGCCCAGACCGACAGTACGATCGCGTGCGTCGCCGATTGCAGCGTCATGCAGGTGAGACAAACGCCGCTCTCACCCGAACCTCGCTCCGCAGACCCACGCCCATGCTGCCAAGAGTGGCAGACCACTTCTCCGCAAGTGTGGGCCGCTCCGGCGACGCCGGTGAATAACAGCATCGCGGCGCACAGTCCCACTAGCAGCCTTCGCGACAGGCTGAGCCGGTCAAAAGTGGTGATGGTGCCCAAGGAAACCATTTCGTCGGTCTTACGCCCCGATGATGCTGAGCCTCCTTATCGTACAGCAAACGTCGGGATTGTGAATCGCACAGCGCGTCGGGGACCTTTCCCTCGCCAGAAACAGCCTCCGAATACTTGCGGTGCTCAGAGGCGCTCCAGGAATATGTCACGCAATCAAAAATGAAATCCTATTTGCGCAGTGAGGGAGCGCGGCGTCACATAGTGCGTGCCGCTGAAAGTTGAAAGGAAGTTGTACAGCGCCTCACTGTTGGTCAGGTTGATGGCGGTAAGTTGCAGGCTCCACCTGTACCGGTCGCCATGAAATAGGTTGTCATGACCGAGAGAGAGATCAAATAAACTCCTCGGCTTGATTCGTGGGGGATTCTTATCGCCGTTTTCGGTTCCTGGAATGGGAATCGAAATCAACGTCGATCCAAACAAAGCCGGGCTGCAGGACGCCAGTCCGCTCGTCGGCGTGGCTCGTTGCGTTCCGCAAAACAGGCCTGCCTGGAACTGTTGGTCGGCGCTCAGGCCGCTTAGATCAATACTCCCCGCGGGATCGCTCGCGGGAGCAAAAGGAACCGCCCCCGCCACCATGCCACTGTCGTAACGCCAGTTGAAGCCAACCCAAGGGCCCGCTTTCCCAATTTGGTATTGCAGGTGCGTGGTCTGGTTGAATTTCTCATCATGGTCGATGCGAAACACTCCAGCAGGAGCCGCGGGAGTTGCTCCAGCTCCGCTCACTTGCGGCAGGAAGAAGCGCGCGGAGACGCTCGACATGACCACCAACGCGGAGAATCCGTGAAAATCAGGAATGCTGATTCTGCCTGCATAGCCGGGAATCTTCGAACGTTCCCAGCCGATGGGAAAGAAAATTGGAGAGTTCCCTAAGACGCTGAAGTCGTAGGCATTATGCGTGTACTTGGTGATGTATTCCCCTGACGCGACTAGCCACTTCCCAAAAGCCTGCTCAATCCCAATATGGAATTCGTTGCGCCATCCTGTGCGCAGCGGCGTCAGGTTGGAAGATGAGCAGCGGAGAAGAGGATTCAGAACCTCGTTCGCGCACCCGACACTGGAAACGATCAGGTTTTCGTTAAAGGGCGTCTCCAGCAGGCGAGCGTAGGAGGCACGGAGCACGGTATTGGTGGCCTTCACGTTGTATGCGATGCCGACACGGGGCTCTGCTTCCTTGTGGACATATAACCCGTTGTAGAAATCCCCACGCAAGCCGAGATTGAGCGCCCAATTTCCGATCGTCATCGTGTCCTGTGCATAGAGCGCGAGCTCTTTTACGTCGGTGTGGCCTCGGAACGTGAAGGGGCTGCCTCCGGCTGTCAAATCAAATGCCGGCAACACCGCGCAAGGATCCGGAGCCGGATGGCCGTTGGGACAACCGAATGAGGCAACAAATCGAGGATCGACGATTCCCATCGTGTCGTTCTCATTGAGGAACGTGTGCTGATAGGTCGCTCCAAACTTTATGTTGTGAATTCCCCTGGTGTAATTCAGGTCGGAGCGCACTCCAGCGTTGGTCAGGCTGCGGTCCTGGCCGATGGTTAAAGATTGAATCGGGCTGAAATCTGCCAGCGGATTGGCGCTTGGATAGTAGTTGAACTGATCGCGCCGTACGAACGTGCCCACCGTCATCAGCGAATTCGGACTTAACAGACGCGTCCAGGAGGGAGCGATGTTAAAAGTTTTAATTTGGGAACGCTGATCGGCCGCTCCTATCAGATCTTTGAAAGAATCCACCACGCCGATATTCAGATCATCATAAGAATCTGGAGTCTGGAACCAGGAGCGAGTGAAGCCAAGATTCAACTGCATCGAGTCGACGTTGCTGAATTTGTAATCCAGGCGATCAAACACGCTCTCTTCGTTGCCTTTTGCGTGCATCACCTTGAACTCGGGAGGATCGAGGAAGCGCCCGGTGTTCAGTCCATTCACAGCAGTGTAGTTGCCGGCCTTAGTCCCGCCATAAGCAAGATCGAAGCCGCCGGTGGCAGTTCCGAAGCTCCCGTAGGACGTGGTGAGGCTTCCGTGCGGCTGCTTGCTTCCCAATCCGGAACGCGTCGTGACCTGCACGATGACGCTCGTCTTGCCGCCGAATTCGGCTGGCGGCGCTCCGGCAATGACTTCCATCGATTGAATGGAATCGAGCGGAATTTGATTCGAGAAGACTTTGCTCTGCTGGTCGGTAATGGGTTGCCCATCGAGTGAAAACGAGTTCTCGGCATGGTCTCCGAGGCCGTGAAACAGGCCGTTCGAATCGGCGGCAATTCCTGGAGACGACAAAGTAACGAGAGAGCTGACGGCGGACGATGGACTCTCCAGCGGCAGCTTGTCGAAAAGCGAGCGATCAATGTCGGTGTGGAAGGTGGGATCGTTCTCGATCAAGTCGGTGCCGCCGCTCTCTACCGTCACACTCTGAACAGCGGTCGCCATTTGAAGGCTGACCTTTAGATTCACAGGCACCGGAGAGCGGAGGTCGACATCTTGGGCATAGGGCGCGAATCCCGCTGCTGTGACCGTCAGATGATAGGGATTGAAAGGAATATTTGAGATGGTGAATGCACCAGCAGCATCGGTAGTCACCGTCGCCTGAAAGTGGCTTACCGGATTCTGAATCTCGATGGTCGCGCCGGGCACGACAGCGCCACTGGGATCGAGCACCGAACCATACAAAGACGTATAGCTTTTGGATTGGGCAAACGAAATCGATGCGACACAAACGACGAGCGCGATCAGTACAACGCCTTTCCGCGGCGCGCGATTCTTCTCGCATTTACTGAATAGATATTGAGAACAACTTTGCACGTGGATCCTCCTCCTCGCCTGTGCTGGCAGAAATGCCGGATGTATTTTGCGCAGAGCAGCGCCGGCATTGGGCTGCAGCAGTTGATGTTCAGTTTTGGACTGACTGGCTCAAGGGCTCAGAGGGAAGGAGGAGGCCTGATATACAAGGAGAGCACGGCTTCGCGCTCGGAAAACAACGGCGTGGCAACAGGTAAAAACGCAACACACCGCGAAGGAGCCACAAGGACGTTGTTGACCGGAACCGGACGCGCGATCGAGTGCGCCGCGACACAAATGGAGCAATGCTGCTCAGATCGTGCAGCCCGAGCATGGTGATGAGTGGTCTCAGCAACCGAGGCAAGCGCGAAGAAGGCAATCCAGATCCACAGCACGAAGCCGCGAATAGCGAAAAAGGCGGACCTGGAATGAGCTTGCTGCATCGATCAAGACAGCGATACCGGCACCGTCTCACATATCATACCGTTTCGGGCGAGGATTGCGAACGCTCTTGCAGGTCATGGACCTTTGGGGATTAACTACCGCGGAACCAATTCGGGAATTCCTCAGCGCAACAATTTCTGCCCAAACATCTGAATGGGAGCCTGGTCTTAGGCCAGTCGACGAATGCACTCGAACGATCTAACTGGCTTCATTCTGGCAGGTGGGCACAGCCGACGTATGGGCCGGGACAAATCGCAGCTTGTCTGGGGTGCCGTTAATTTCCTCGCACACGCAATCAGCCGGATGCAGCAGGTCTGCGATCGCGTCTTCGTCGTTGGGGAAAAGGCGGAAGCAGGCGTGCCATTGCTCAAGGATATTTTTGGGGGAAGCGGTCCACTGGCCGGAATTCACACCGCTCTTCAACACACCGGTTCAAAGTGGAATTTAGTTTTAGCAGTAGATATGCCTCTTGTTTCAGCCGCACTGCTCAACTTCATCGCCTCCCATTGTGATACATCATCGTTTGCCATTATTCCGAAAACGGCCACCTTCAGAGTAAGTGCGGAAAAGGGCCTGGAGGGTGGCCATAACCGGCGCATTCCTGCGTTGCAGCCGCTCTGCGCAGCCTATCATCGCGAATTCTTGCCTACCATAGAGCGGGCGTTATCAAACCGGGAACTATCGATTCGACGCTTGTTAGAAGAGGCTGCTCAGGGCATGATGAATAAACCGCCACAAGCGATACGGTTCATTGATGAACAGGAGCTTTCCGCCGCAGGATTCTCGCCAGAGATGCTGATGAACGTAAACACACCCTCGGACCTGGAACGCGCTAGAGCCTTGGCTAAGGATTTCGATGTCAAATGAAGGAATCCATCTCGTAGAAGCGGCCAGCACCGGCCCAAGCGAGGCGCGTCCTTATATCGAATTCAAGGAGGTGTACAAGGCCTTCGGCTCGAATGTCGTATTGGAGAAGGTCAATTTCGATGTGCCTCCCGGACAAACTATGTGCATTCTCGGTCGCAGCGGTGTCGGGAAATCCGTTTCCCTGCAATTGATTATGGGATTTCTCAAGGCCGATCGCGGCGAAGTGATCGTCGCCGGCGAGGACATCACGCACATGGACGAACCCAATTTGGAGCGCATTCGCAAGAAAGTCACAATGGTTTTCCAAAATGGAGCCTTATTCGATTCGCTCAGCGTTGGCGAAAACGTGGCGTTTCCGTTGCGCGAGCGGCACGACCTCAGCGAAGAGCAGATCTTTCAGGTGGTGGATGGCTTGCTGGAAATGGTTGGCGTGAAACCGATGCGCGACCTGCTGCCTTCCGATCTTTCTACCGGAATGAAGCGATCGGTCGCAATCGCTCGAGCCCTTGCTGCTCAACCGGAATGCATTTTGTACGATGAGCCGACCACGATGGTCGATCCGCTGATGGCCCAGCTGCTCGGCGACCTCATCAAGAAGCTGAAGTTTCAGCTCAAGCTCACCAGCATCGTCGTGACGCATGATATGCGCCTGGCGCAAAAGCTCGCGGATCGCGTGCTCTTTCTCCACGAAGGCACAGCCCTCTATTTCGGAAGCATGAAGGGCATGGCAGAGAGCGATAATCCCGTGTTGCGGCAGTTCCTTGATCTCGACGAATTAGACCCGCCAGCATAATCTCAGGCTGCAATTCTTCTCGGCTTCGGTGAGTTCTCTCGTGAAGGCCAGCTCAGAATCTAGGCGGCGTGATCGCGGCGTTGAATTGAGAATGTGTACAGCTTTTGCCGCTGGCGCAGTTGCATCGCTGCAAAGGCGTTGGTGGCGGCACGATCAGCAGTGGCGGCTACTCGACAGAGCGCAACTATGACGACCAGCAAGACCGCCCAGATCGCTCCTCCCAGTGCCCACCACATAATTATTCAGATTACCTCCCTACAAGTTATGGTTGCACAACTTGTATGTCGTTGAATTCCATGAGGATTGAGGCCGTCCGATCGTTGGCCGGCGTGGCCAACTTGCCCCACCAGCTGCCCTTCCGACAACGCTAGCTTCCTTACTGTCGAATGCGTGGGTTCACGACGGCGTAGAGCACATCGGTGAGAAGATTGACCGCGATATATGTCAGGCCAATGGCAAGAATGCAGCCTTGCACGAGGAAGTAATCGCGATTGCTGATCGCGGTAATCGTCAGCCTGCCGATGCCTGGCCAGGAGAAGATGGTCTCGGTCACAATCGCTCCGGCAAGAAGCGCGCCGAACTGCAGACCCACGACAGTCAATATGGGGATCATCGCATTGCGTAGCGCGTGCTTATACACCACCGTCCGCTCGCTCAGCCCTTTCGCGCGAGCCGTGCGGATGTAATCCTGCCCCAGTTCTTCGAGCATCGCGGTGCGCACCATTCTTGTCAGAATTGCCGCAAGCCCTCCGCCCAAAGTGATCGCAGGCAGCACCAGGTGCTCCCACGTACCTGCTCCCGAAACGGGAAGCAAGCCGAGCTTGATGGCAAAAAACAGAATGAGGATCGGGCCAAGCGCAAAATTGGGAAACGAGAGGCCGAAGAGACTCACCACACTGAGCGCGCGATCGTCCCAGCGATCGCGACGTCTTGCCGAACGCACTCCGGCCGGGATCGAGAGCAGAAGTGCCACGATGAGCGCTGCAATCGTAAGCCGCAGCGTGTAAGGGTACCGCTCCCAGATCACGCGGCCGACATCCTGATTCAGACGAATCGATTGGCCGAGCCGCCCGTGCAAGACGCCATTCCAATAGTGCAGATATTGGCTGCCGATTGGCTGATCAAGTCCATACGCATGTCGCGCAGCCTGCAGGTCGGTGCTGGCCGCTCCCTCCCCGAGCATTGCCTGAATCGGATCGCCGGGCACGAGATGAATCAGCAGAAAAACGACCGAGACCACCAGCCACAGGACCGGCAGGGTATAGAGGAGACGTGATGCAAGCAGACGAATCATCGGTTGATCGTGTCGCAGCGATGGCCACGCATCGGTGACGTAAGTTCACCATGCTACAGTGAGCGACTCCGCTGCTGTCTACGTCGCGCTCATTTTTTCCCTCAATTGGGACTCGCTGAAAAAGGAGCCAACTGCAGCCCGAAATGCCTGCTAGAGTATTGCGAACACGCGAAAGACCGGTCTCCCTTTCATGAGCTTCGTCGACCATCAGCGTCCTAGGATGGGATCCATCTGTGCTGCGGTAGCGCTTTTCATCTCGGCCCTCGCGCTCTATGCCAGAGCACAAATCCAGGTCCAAGCGCAGATCACTATCGAGGGAACCGTCAGGAGCGCAAGTGGTGAACCGGTTCCTCAAGCTCGAGTCACATTACGCAGGGAGAATGAAGCGAATTTCTTTGAGGCGACGACCGATGCTCGCGGAGTGTTCGGCTTCAAGGCGGAGCCTGGGACCTATACCATCGCAGCCGAAAAGGCAGGATGGAGCGAGGGCAAGGCTCAGTCAATCACTGCCACCCAGACCGGCAAGCATATTGATCTGGTGTTATCTCCGCTTTCACTGAATTCGGCGAACATGGAATTTAGCGACCAGCCCAGTTTCTCCATTGCAGGCATCACCGACTGGAGCGGCGCCGGCGGACACGGCTCGGAAACGGGCCTGCGCACAACCGAAGCTCTTACTCGCAAGACCCTCGCTCTGGACGCGTCCACAGAGGACGCCGGCAAACCACTCACTGTCGAAGAGGCGACCAGGCTGCGTCGACAGCGCGAACAGATCCAAAAAACCCTCGCTCGAGAAAATCGTTCCGACTTACACCGGCAATTGGGCGACATCGACGAGCGCCTGAACGATCCGCTGGCGGCACAGCATGAATATGAAGAAGCCACGCGCCTTGATCCCACTGAAGCGAACTATTTCACTTGGGGAGCGGAGCTTCTGCTGCATCGCGCCTCCCAGGCGGCGGCAGACATATTTGGCAAGGGCGTGCACGCTCACCCGCAGTCGGCCCGACTGCGCGCCGGCATCGGCGCTGCTCTCTATGCGAGTGGTTCTATTGAACAGGCGGCGCAGCACATTTGCGAAGCTTCCAACTTGGAACCTAACCGGGCGGAGTTCTACGCGCTCATGGCAGACATTGAGAAGACTGCGACATCCACACCGTCCTGCATCGCCCCGAGCTTGGCGCGTTTTGCAACGCTCCAGCCCAGCAACGCCTCGGCGAACTATTACTACGCTGTGAGTTTGTGGAAGCGGCGGAGGGAATCCCGTGCTTCCATGGACGCCGACCAAGCGGAGAAGCTGCTGGAAAAAGCCATCTCCCTCGATTCCCATTTTGGGGAAGCATATTTGCAACTCGGAATCATGCGAGCTGAGCGAGGCCAGGCTGAGCAGGCGATCGGCGATTTCCAATCCTGCGTCTCGGTATCCCCCAAGCTGGCCGAATGTCATTACCGGCTTGGCTTGGCCTATGGGCGCCTCGGGCAAGAGGACAAGGCAAAGCGGGAAATTCAGAAATATCAGCAGGTACAGGCAGCGGAGATCGCTGAGATTGAGCGCCAAAGAAACAACCTGCGACAGTTTTTAGTAGTGCTTAAGGACCAGACGTCTTCAGTTCATTAACAAAATCGAGGTGACTGAATGAGCAGTTTCTTGGGCAGGATGCTGTGTGTCGTCTGCGTTTGCATGCCTCTTGCGGCGAGCGCTTCAGCGCAATCCAGCTACGATCTGCGCTCGCCCGACAATCGCCTTGAACTAAGGATTCGCACCGCCGATCGCGTCCGCTATGACGTGCTACTGAACGGCCGAGCGCTGCTCGAAGATTGCATGCTGTCACTGGATGTCGAGCACAAGAAGTTCGGAATCGCGCCCAGAGTGCTCGGTTCCAAGCAGCGCAGCAACGATCAGATCGTTCGCCCACCGATCCGCCAGAAATTTGCTCAGCTTCGCGATGCCTACAACGAGCTGCGGCTCACGATGGACGGCGACTATGCGGTTACGTTCCGTGCATACAACGAGGGCATCGCGTACCGTTTTGAAACTTCGCTTCCTCAACAGCAGGTAAAAGTCTACAGTGAAGAATCCAATTGGAACTTCCCACAGAACTCGATTGTTTATTATCCCCAGGAAGACAGCTTCTTCTCCCACAACGAGCGGAAATACACGCCACAACATCTGAGCGAAATTATTCCGGCGTACATTGCAAGCCTGCCGGCGATTGTCGATGTTGGACAGGGAGCCAAGGTGGCAATCGCGGAATCCGATGTTCACGATTACCCGGGGCTCTGGCTGAAAGGGACGCGAGGCAATGGACTTGGGGCGACGTTTCCGTCATATCCGCTCCAGGAGAAGCTCGAAGGCGATCGTGATTTCCGCGTGGTGGAAACCGCGGACTACATTGCAGCTACTTCGGGAACCCGCACCTTTCCCTGGCGGGTTGTCGGCGTAGCTGAGAAGGATGGTGATCTGATCACTAGCTCGGTGGTCTGGCTGCTCGAAAGCCCCTCCCAGGTTCAGGACACATCCTGGATCAGGCCCGGGAAGGTTTCGTGGGACTGGTGGAATGCGAACAATGTTTACGACGTCGATTTCAAAGCCGGAATCAACACCGAAACCTACAAGTACTACATCGACTTCGCGGCGAAATACGGCTTGCAGTACATCATCCTGGACGAAGGCTGGTACAAGCTGGGCAACGTTCTCGATGTCGTTCCTGACATCAACATGGAAGAGTTGACGGCTTATGCTCGCCAGAAGAACGTTGGCATCATTCTTTGGGTCGTCTGGAAGACGCTCGACGACCAGCTCATTCCCGCCCTCGACCAATATGCCAAATGGGGAATCAAAGGCATCAAAGTCGATTTCATGCAGCGCAGCGATCAGCTCGTCATGAACTTTTACGAGCGAGTGAGCCGGGAAGCGGCAAAGCGCAAGATGCTGGTCGATTTCCACGGCGACCAGAAGCCCGCGTCGATGACGCGCACCTGGCCGAATCTCATCAATGCCGAGGGTGTCCGCGGAATGGAATGGAGCAAATGGAGCGCCGATGCCGAGCCCGAGCACAATGTCACGCTTCCCTTCACGCGCATGTTCCTGGGGCCACTGGACTATACGCCCGGCGCGATGCGTAACGCCTCCAAGATGAATTTCGCGCCGATCTTCGGCCAACCGATGGCGCTCGGCACACGCTGTCATCAGCTTGCGATGTATGTCGTCTATGAAGCACCCCTGCAGATGCTCGCCGACAGTCCTTCAAACTACCTGCGCGAGCCGGATGCTATGGAGTTCCTTGGTCCGGTTCCCACCGAATGGGATGACACCAGAGTGCTCGATGCGCGCATTGCCGATTACGTAATCGTCGCGCGCCGAAACGGGAAGGATTGGTGGATCGGAGCAATGTCCGACTGGACCGCGCGAGATTTGCAGGTGGACTTGTCCTTCTTAGGCGATGGGGACTTCACGATGGATGCTTACCAGGATGGAGCCAACGCGGATCGTGCGGCGAGTGATTATAAGAGGACGGCTTCTCGTGTCACAAAGACTGACAAATTGAAGCTACATCTGGCTCCCGGAGGCGGATGGGCTGCGCACATTCGGGCCCGTTGATCCCGATGTCGGAGACGCAGACTCGATACAGTTTCATTCCATGATCCTATAGTCGGCTCATTTGTAGGCGAGTGAAGGACAGGGCTTAGACCCTGGGTGGTTGCTGTTACCTGTGCGCTTTGGGGCTTGTTTGTTTCGGCCGGCCTCAGCTACTGATAACCGGAGAGCAGAAGGCAAGACTTATCCTGCAACTGTCCCTGGCTTGAGAAAAGCTGGGAGCTGGCTCGACGCCGAGTTATTTGGGAGCCTGGTCCCCTCGATGTTTCAACTGAGGCTCTGGCGAGTTCGGCCGATTGTTCTCTGGATTTTCCTGGTTCTGATCGTTATTGGGCGTCACCACAATGGGACGACCTGTTTCACGTTCAATGAGTGCGGGAGCTTTGCCTGACCTGCGCAGCAGATCCTGCTCGGCGGCGATGCTGGCCTCTGCCTTGTCGTCATTCTTGTTGGCGACCTCGACCAGCTTTTTGCCCTCGTCCTCAGGCCGGCTTGCCAAAGTTACATGCTTCTCGTGATTATCGGCTTCCTTGGCTTTCGCGTAGTAGTAGTCGGCGGACTCACGATCACCGTTTAGCTCGGCAACATATCCCATATTGTTGAGTGCAAAAGCATCGTTGGGATCGAGCTTGTAAGCCTGTTCAAAAAGCTCGCGAGCCTTCTTTCGATCATTGGCGTTCAGCGCTGAAACGCCGCGCTGATTCAGTCGAGCGACCTTGACGTCGGTTGAATCTTCCTTCTTTAACGCCGATTGAACTTTCTTGGCATTGTCCGCGGCAACTCTGCTAATCGGACGCCCGCGCCATGATTTATTCACGGTTACGACTACCGGCTCTTCAGAGTTGGCATCTGCTGCAGCGCGGTAATAATTGATCGCCGATTCGAGTTCGCCTTCCTTCTCCTTCACATATCCCATGTTGTTCAAAGTGAAGGGATCGCGTGGATTCAACTTCAGCGCTCTCTGCAAAGTCTCGTCAGCTTCCGCCACACGATCTTTGTTCAGCAGACTGATCGCCTCCACATTCAGCACGTTGAGCTGGACATTTCCGGTCTGCGCATGGCCGGCGACCGAGGCGACCGTTTTTCCTTTCAAATCATCGTTGCTCGATTGGTCTACTGTGGCTTGGGAGTTCTGCTCCTGTGAGAGCTGGTAAAAGCGCTGCGCACGGTCCACATCGCCCTCAAGCTCGGCCATGTAGCCCAGATTATTGAGCGTGAATGGATCATTAGGATCAATTAGGTAGGCCTTATAGAACAACTTCTTGGCGCGCTCGTAGTCGTGTTTCTCAACCGCCTTTACGCCGTCCCGATTCAATGCCTGCACAGGAGTGGGCTTCGTGTGCTTGGGAAGGCTGATACGGAGAGTCTTCTCCTCGGCAAAGAGAACAGTGCTGAGCAGCAGGAGTGACAATACGAGTCGGAAAAGGACAGTTTTCACCAGGGTCATAACCTCGACCTCAGGCAGACAAAGATGCCGATCCGCCTAGGCTTCAGTTATGTGAGTAGCAGCACTGGATTTTAGGTTGCACGGTGGAGTGAGTGGCCGTTCTGAAACCGCATTTCGAGCCCTCATATTCTGAAAAAAAAAGAAAAGCTCCACAAGGGAGCCCTGTCTTTTTGGGGAGGCAACGTTGTAGGGAGACTTTAGCTGGCGACGTTCGCCGGGAATTCGATAACTGTTCCCTGCGCTTTGGCTGGGCGCCGGTTCATCGCGCGCAGGATTCCGGTTACCGCAACGTATCCGGAATAGATACCCAGGAGCATGGCCGAAACGATGGTGGCGAAAACGATTGTGCTTAGGATCAGACTGTTCAAGGTTGCCGAGCTCACCAATTGGGGATTCACCGTCGTTCCGCCTTTATGATGTCGATTCCGCTAGAGCTAGTTGGATCAACTCTGCTCAGCTGGCCCATTCTGCTCCTGGAACCAAGGAATGCATCTATCACCCTGGTTCATGTACCTCCGCGCAGGAGACAAACTGGAGCCAACTCCTTTGTTATGAAGGAAATCACTCGTTTTGGCCAGATTACGCAGGTAACTTTTCTCGCCTGCTGAATCGCACATCGACGAAGCGGGAAAGCCACTTTAACCCGTTTGACCGTCCCTGGTGTTGACAACTAAGATACGGACGTATCGTAGTGCCTACCAGTCAACGAAGTCCTCTGTAGGTCTGCACTCTCTTAATGGCAATTACGTCGATCCGGGTCCGTGGCGCTCGCCAGCACAACCTGAAGAACATCAGCGTCCAGATACCCCGTAACACGCTTACGGTCGTTACCGGCCTTAGCGGCTCGGGGAAGTCGTCACTGGCTTTTGACACCATCTACGCCGAAGGCCAGCGTCGGTACGTGGAAACCCTCTCTGCATATGCGCGGCAGTTCCTCGATCAGATGGAGCGGCCGGACGTCGATGCCATCGACGGACTCAGCCCCTCGATCGCCATCGAGCAGAAGACTACTACTCGCAATCCGCGCTCGACTGTAGGAACAATCACCGAGATTTACGACTATTTACGCCTGCTCTATTCGTCGGTTGGCGTACCTCACTGCCCCAATTGTGGACGCGAGATCAGCCGGCAATCCGCCGAGCAGATCGTGCAGCAGGTCATGCAGCTCAAACCTGAAGAGCGCGTCATGCTGCTGGCGCCCATTGTGCGCGGCCGCAAAGGCGAGTTCAAAAAGGAACTCGAAAAACTGGCCCAGCAGGGATTCACGCGCGCGCGCATCGACGGCGAACTCCGGAATCTAGATGGTGGGGAAGATGGAGTCGATGAGATCAAGCTCGACAAACGCAAGAATCACACAATCGAAGTAGTCATTGATCGTTTGCTGGTGAAGCCCGGAATTGAGAAGCGCTTGGAAAGCTCCGTCTCAACGGCGATGAAGCTGGCCGATGGTCTGGTGGTCGTTTCGATTGTCGATGGCGAAGAGCGGATGTACTCGGCCAAGATGGCATGTCCCGAATGCGGAATAAGCGTTCCTGCTTTGGAACCACGGTCTTTCTCCTTCAACAGCATTTACGGGGCGTGTCCTGAATGCCATGGTCTGGGCAGCAAATATGATTTTGATCCGGCGAAGCTGATCGTCGATTGGTCGAAGCCGCTGCTGGAAGGTGGCTTGGGTCCTGGCTCTGGATCGACATACTTGCAGCGGATGCTGGAAATTGCCGCTCAGGTCTTTAAGCTCGATCTCAGCGTTGCGTTTGAGAAACTGTCGCCGGAGCAGCAGAACCTGTTGCTTTACGGCCCATCTGAGCGAGAAGCGGCGCGCAGCGGATTTCACGGGATTCTCGCGTTTCTCAAACAGAACCTCGAAGAATCAACTTCAGAAAGTTATCGCGAGTGGCTGCTCGAATACATGTCGGCCACGACGTGCACCTTGTGCCATGGTAAGCGCTTGCGGCAAGAGAGCCTGGCGGTGCGCGTAAACGGCATCAGCATCGCCGACTTTACCGGCATGCCCGTTTCGCGCGCCCTCGAGGCCGCCCAGAAAGTCAAGCTCGATCAACGCGGACAGATCGTCGCCGGGCGCGTGCTGCGGGAAATTGCCGAGCGCCTTCAGTTCTTGAACGCAGTTGGACTCGGCTACATCTCCCTCGATCGTTCAGCGGCAACTCTCTCCGGGGGCGAAGGCCAACGCATTCGTCTAGCCACCCAGATCGGGTCGAAACTGCGGGGAGTACTTTATGTACTCGATGAACCGTCGATCGGGCTTCATCATCGCGATAACAATCGACTGATCTCTGCCCTTGAATCCTTGCGTGATCTCGGCAATACCGTGCTCGTGGTTGAGCATGACGAAGAGACGATCCGACGCGCAAATTACGTCATCGATCTCGGCCCCGGCGCTGGACGTCACGGTGGTGCGCTGGTTGCGCAGGGGACGCCGGAGGAGATTGAACATTGTTCCGATTCGCTTACAGGTCGCTACATCTCCGGCGAGATCACTATAGGAACTCGGTTCCAGCCGCGCGCAACGAACGGCAAGGCGATTACCGTTCTGGGAGCACGGGAGAACAACCTCAAGAACCTCGATGTGAGTTTTCCCCTCGGAGTCATGACGGTTGTCACAGGTGTGAGTGGCTCGGGAAAATCGACGCTGGTCAATGACATCCTCTATCGTGCGCTGGCCAAGAGCCTCTATCGCTCGCGCGAAGAACCCGGAGCTCATAAAACGGTGAGCGGCATGGAGAACATCGATAAAGTGATTCGCATCGACCAGTCACCCATCGGACGAACACCGCGCTCCAATCCAGCTACCTATACAGGGGTGTTCACGCAGATCCGCGACCTTTACGCCATGCTTCCTGAATCGCGTGAACGCGGCTATAAAGCCGGGCGCTTCTCCTTCAACGTAAGCGGAGGGCGCTGCGAAGCATGCCAGGGCGAAGGGCAGCGTCGCATTGAAATGAATTTCCTGCCGGATGTGTATGTGCAATGCGAGGTGTGCGGGGGAAAGAGATACAACCATGAGACGCTGCAAGTCCGCTACAAGGAGCAGTCCATCGCGGACCTCCTTGAAACCTCAATCGCGGATGCACTCCCAATCCTCGAGGACATCCCCCAGGTTCGCCAGAAGCTGCAGACACTGGTCGATGTCGGCCTCGGATACATCCAGCTTGGACAATCCGCCGTCACGCTCTCCGGCGGCGAGGCGCAACGCATCAAGCTGGCGCGAGAACTCAGCAAGCGGCAGACCGGTCGTACCCTTTATCTGCTCGACGAACCCACAACCGGCCTGCATTTTGAAGATGTAAAGAAGCTGCTCGATGTGCTGCATCGGCTGACTGATCTTGGTAACACGATCATCATCATCGAACACAATCTGGATGTAATTCGCAACGCCGACTGGATCATTGATCTCGGTCCCGAAGGCGGCGAAGACGGCGGGCGCCTCGTGTCTCAAGGTACTCCGCAACAGATTGCACGCGTGAAGAAGTCCTACACCGGGCAGGCGCTCGCCGAGTACATGGCTCATGCCAAGTGGAAAGCATCTTCACCACCGGGACCCAGAAGCACGGAGGAAGTCAGGAATTAAGGCTTTTATGGTTCAACAGCGGGGCGGTCGGAGTTCGACTAAGCTTTCCTTCCGTGTGCTTTTCTCCCTCTCTCCGTGGATGCAACCCATCGCCTTTCGTGTAGATTCAACTCAGCCTAACCGTGTCGCTCACTCCTAACGCTCCGCTGGAACCAAGTACGGAAACTGCGCCACCGCAGGTGCCGGCCGTGTCCCTGCTTGAAAATCCTCCCTGGGGAATCTTGGATGTTGTGCTCATTGCGATTTTCAGTCTCATTGCCACCGGGCTGCTCACCGCAATTGCATTCGGAATTGTTCACGCGATTCCTGCGTGGAGACGGTACACCGCCGTTCAATTGGCGGCAGAGCCTCTGGCCGTCATTCCGCCTCAGGCGGTCGGATATTTGTTCACGCTCTTCTTCATGGTTCTTGTAGTCCGGCGCGGAACCAGCGTTCAGTTTTGGAACGCTGTGAAGTGGAACTGGCCGAAGAAAGCGCTTCCCTTTTTTGCTGCCGGATTGGGGCTCTCGGTGCTGATCCAGGTCGGCTCGAATTTTCTGCCGATTCCCAAGACACTGCCCATCGACGAGTTTTTCAAAACGACGCATGCGGCCTGGATGCTCGCGTTCTTCGGTGTGCTGATTGCACCGTTTTTCGAAGAGCTGTTCTTCCGCGGATTCCTCTATCCAGTCCTGTACCGCCGGATCGGATTCTTTGCGGCAACGGTTCTGAACTCTCTCCTGTTTGCATTTACGCATGAGGGCCAATTAGCGCACGCCTGGGCACCGTTGCTCGTGCTGTTTGCTGTCGGCATCGTTCTCACTTACGTTCGCGCGAAAACGCAATCGGTTGCTGCCAGCTTCCTTGTTCATTCCGGATATAACGCCTTCCTGTTTGGCCTGATCTTCGCAGCAACTGGCGGATTCAGATACATGGAAAGACTCAGATAAATGCCGACGGCGCGCGATTTACTTCTGAACATGCTTGCTGACCAATCGTTTCGACTGGGAGAGTTCAAGCTCTCTTCCGGTGGCACTAGCGACTACTACGTTGATTGCCGCACAACGACGCTCCATGCAGAAGGCGCGCGTCTTACCGCTCGCGTTTTTCTGGATCTGATTCAGTCAAAAAAATGGAATCCGCGAGCCATCGGCGGGCTCACGATGGGCGCCGATCCGATCGTCGTTGCGGTTGCCCAACTCACGGCGCAACTGATGCAGATGCAGGCGCCGACTCGCTCAAAACAAGCCGATGGGAGCGATCTACTGATTCATGGATTTCTCGTGCGCAAACAAGAGAAGGCACATGGCACCGGTCAACGAATTGAAGGATTTCGCCAGAGAGGAGCGCGCGTGGTAATCGTCGATGACGTGTGTACGACTGGGTCATCCACGATCCAAGCCATCGAAGCTGCGCGGGAATTCGGATTTCACATCGCCGGAGTCGCTTGTCTGGTCGAACGCGAAGAAGCTGGTGGACGTCCGGCGGTGGAGAAAGCGGCGGGCGAGGCTGAGTTTGTCTCGATTTTCACTGCAAGGGACATTCGCGCTGCGCATTTGCATTCAAAGTCCTGATTCATCGCCAGAGGCAGGGGCCAGGGAGAAGTCATTTCAAAAGCGCCTTCCTAGGGCCTTCGTGTCGGCGTGGTGAAATAGAATTTAAGAAATGGTTAAAACCCTGGAATGGACAGATGCAGGGGTGCGTTTCATCGATCAAACGCGCCTGCCCACGGAAGAGATCTACGTAACTTGTCGAAATTATCGCGAGGTCGCCACGGCGATTCGTGACATGATCGTGCGCGGGGCACCTGCCATTGGTGTCTCAGCGGCAATGGGCGTCGCACTTGGCGTACGCGATTCCAAAGCTGAAACTATTGCCGAGCTGCGGCGCGAATTTGATGAAATTTGCAATACGCTGGCGAGCACCCGTCCCACAGCGGTGAATCTGTTCTGGGCCATTCAGCGCATGCGCGATCGCTTCGAGCAGCTTTCTTCACAGCCGATCGAGATGATTCAGCGGGAGCTAATCTCGGAAGCTCAGCAGATGTATCTGGCCGACATCGCCGCCTGCGAGCTGATGGGCCGCAATGGCGCCGTGCTCATGCCCTCGGCGGGAGGAGTACTGACGCACTGCAACGCCGGAGCGTTAGCGACGTGTGGCTACGGAACCGCCCTCGGTGTGATTCGCGCCGCGGTGGAAGCGGGAAAGAAGATTCACGTTTTCGCCGACGAGACGCGACCTTTTCTGCAAGGCTCGCGCCTTACCGCCTGGGAGCTGACCAAAGATAGCATTCCCACAACGGTAATTTCCGACAACATGGCCGGAGCCATGATGAAGCAGGGCAAGATCGGAGCCGTGGTGGTTGGCGCGGATCGCATCGCGGCAAATGGCGATGTTGCCAACAAAATCGGCACCTACACGGTTGCCGTCTTGGCGAAGGAGCATGGGATTCCGTTTTATGTCGCGGCCCCCTGGTCGACGATCGATCTCGCGACTGCGACGGGTGATCTGATTCCGATCGAGCAGCGCTCGGCACGCGAAGTGACCCATCTTGCCGGCAGGCAGCTCACGCCTGACGGCGTTGGGATTGAAAATCCGGCATTCGATGTCACGCCCTATAGCTACGTTGCGGCAATTATCACGGAGCGCGGAATTGCAAGGATCCCCTACTCGGAGTCGCTGCGAAAGCTTGCGACCGCTGGAGACGGCGGGGGCCGGGAAATGCCGGTGGAAGCTGCTGGGTAAGGAAGTCCCGAGGCAGCGCGCGCCAGCGATTGAATGTTGCCTATCGCCATTGCTTTTCGCCCACCGCCTGACCTGCCAACTTACCCTTCAAGCATCGCATCCCTCCTACAGGAGCGAACTGAAACTATGCCAATCTCAACCAAGCTGACCGAACTTGTGACCAAGCCTTTGCCCAAGGTGATCAACCCGGGAATGCATGCAGCCATCGACTGGGGAACGGCCGGAGCGTTCATGCTTTCGGGAGCTCTGCTGTGGAGAAAGAACAAGCGTGCCGCTCTGTCCTCATTCATTTGCGGGAATCTGATCGGGAGCCTGATCTTCCTTACCGATTGCCCGGGAGGCGTGTGGAAGAAGATCAGCTTTGAGACGCACGGCAGCATCGACCCGGGGGTGGCAGCTCTCGTTGCGTCATTCCCGAATCTGCTCGGATTCTCCAAGGAAAGTGAATCGAGGTTGTTCCAGGCAATGGGCATTGGGCTGGCAGCGGTCCGCAGTTTGACCAACTTCGACGAAGGTTCCAGCAACCTTGAAACAAGACACAAAGCCGCCTAACTGGCTCTCAATCCCCAGCCGACCCGGCCCGAACTGGCCGGGTTTTTCGTTGGGGAACATCTAGCCTGCAGCGTACGTATCAACAAGCAGGGGCTGGTGTCTCTGGTGGAGGAACGGGGCGGCATTTGCGGCGTCAAGAATCCCGTGACACACTGGAGCATCTACATCTACAAAGCTTATGGGAAACAACCTGAAGACACTGGCGCTGCTGACCGGCATGACATTGTTTCTGATGTTCGTCGGAGACGTGATTGGCGCGCGGCTCGGTACTCAACATGGGATGGCCATTGGACTGGCAATCGCGGCCGTGGGCAATTTCATCAGCTATTTCTTCTCCGACAAAATTGCTTTGTCTGTATACCGAGCACAGCCGGTTTCACGCGAAGATCTGCCGCGCGTGTACGGCGTCGTGGAGCGCATGACCCAGCGCGTTGGTCTGCCCATGCCAAAGATCTACGTGATTCCGACGGAGTCTCCGAACGCCTTCGCTACTGGGAGAAATCCATCGCACGCTTCTGTCGCCGTGACGCAAGGCATCCTCAATTTGCTCGATGATGAAGAGTTGGAAGGCGTGCTCGCGCACGAGCTGGGCCATGTCAGAAATCGTGACATTCTTATCAGCTCGGTAGCCGCGACGCTCGCCGGCGCAATCACCTTCCTGGCTCGTTCTCTGATGTGGGCAGGAATGTTCGGCGGATATGGCGATCGCGACGATCGCGATCGTGGCGGCGGTTTCGCCGCACTGCTGATGATGATTCTCGCGCCAGTTGCCGCGTTGCTGATTCAGATGGCGATCTCGCGTTCGCGTGAATATGAAGCCGACCACACCGGCGCGAACACTACGGGAAATCCTTATGCTCTGGCTCGGGCGTTGCAGAAACTCGATGCCTGGTCCAAGCGCCGTCCCATGATCGCTTCGCCATCAACTGCTCACCTATTCATCGTGGCGCCGCTAGTAGGGGGTGATACGCTCGCGAATCTGTTCTCCACCCATCCGCCGATTGCAAAGCGCATTGAGAGACTCACGGGTCGGGCGCCTGAGTTTCAATAGACAGAAGTCGAAGCGTCGGTTCGGTTCTCAGGACCGAGACTTGAGCACCTTTACCTTCTTACTCGTCAAGAGCTCGGCCCACTCTGACGCGCTGTCCACCAGGACATCGGGCGGCGCGGCTTCGAGGGTATGCGGAGCAAGTCCGTATGTGCATCCGATCGAATAGAGTCCAGCATTCTGCGCGGTGAGCACGTCCACATCGGAATCGCCGATCAGCACCGTTTCAGATGGCTCTACGTTGGCTTCACGCAGCAGCATACGTGCGCCGAAAGGGTCGGGCTTCTTGGTCTCAAAGCTGTTGCCTCCGTACACCTGAAAGAAAAAGGGATTCATCGCTAAGGCATCGACAATCGCGCGCGAAGGTCCAACAGGCTTGTTGCTGAGCACTGCCATTTTGCGCGGGAAGGTCTCTGTCGAACACAGTGCGCGCAAAGCTTCGATGACTCCGTCGTAGACGTGTGTGTAATCGAGTTTGTGCTTGCGGTAGTAGTCGAGAAAAAATTGCAGTGCGACGTGGACGAAATGCTCGTCTTTCGGATCACCCAGCGCCCGTCGCACGAGCATGGGAGCACCATCTCCGATGTACGTTCCGATCACCTCGAAGGGCAACTCGTGGCGTCCGAAATGGCGCAACATCGCATTCACGGAATTGCCGAGGTCCTGACGCGAATCGACCAGAGTTCCATCCAGATCGAAGATGAGCAGTCGTAATTTTCGAACAGGAATCTCGCGAATGATTTTCATTCGTTCTCAGTGTAGCTGAGACAATCCGGGCATGAACGATCAGAGAAGGTGTGTGTGGGCTTACTAGCTCAGCAGCTTAGAAGTTCAGGAGCTAACTTGTGGACGGGGAATTTCGTCAATCTTGGCTGCCAGAATGAAATCGCTCTCCGTGAGTCCATCAATCTTGTGCGTCCAAATCGTGACACTCACTCGCCCCCAGCGCAGGAGGATGTCGGGATGATGTCCCTGCTGTTCGGCAACTGCGCCGATGGCTTTTACGAATTCAAGCGCGCCGACGAAATCGGGGAAGCTGTAACTCTTCTCGATGTGGTGCTCCTCAACGACTTTCCATCCGCGCACCTGTCTCGACAGATCGGCTAGTTCTTTGCCCTGCAGCGGAGGAACTCCGCCTTTGCAGGGAACGCAGCTTCTTTGGGCCAACTCAGGCATGGTTCCTTCCATAACCGCAGGTTAGGGTTCGTTTTATGCGGTTTTCCGTTGATCTCATCGGTGCCGCAGAATAGATCGAATGCTGATCGAAATGCGTCCAGCTTGTCAATTCAGACTTTAATTATTGCAGACCTCTGCCCTTCGGCGAAATGAAGTGGATGATCAGTTGGAATCGCCCTGAACCTGCTCGTGTGGACGCAGCTAGAGCGAATCGCGAACTGCCGACATTTATAATCGCTGCTTTGCGCTGTCTCGCGCATTCGTGCATGTCTGATCTAGTGACGGCAATCCATTCATCCGCGGGTGAGGCGATTTCCGTGGGACGAGGGAACGAGACGGCGAACGCAATCATAACGAGGAGCAAGATGAGTCAGATTCAGGAGATTCGAGCGCGCGAGATTCTCGATTCGCGCGGCAATCCTACTGTGGAATGCGACGTTCTTTTGGTCAGCGGCACTCTGGGACGGGCTGCCGTTCCGAGCGGAGCGTCCACGGGTGAACACGAGGCCGTGGAGTTGCGGGACAACGATCCGCAACACTATCTCGGCAAGGGTGTTTTGAAGGCCGTGGAGAACATCGAGAGCGCCATCGCTCCGGCGCTGAGCGGCATGGATGCGAGCGATCAGCGAACCATCGACGGCACCATGATCGAGCTCGACGGCACTGCCAATAAAGGACAGCTCGGAGCTAACGCGATTCTCGCCGTTTCGATGGCCTGCGCGCGTGCTTGTGCTAATGAATTAAAAATCCCGCTGTATCGCTATCTCGGCGGCGTGAATGCCAACGTGCTGCCGGTGCCAATGATGAACATCATCAACGGCGGCGCGCACGCAGACAACAATGTTGATTTTCAGGAATTCATGGCGATGCCCATCGGCGCTGAGACATTCGCCGATGCGTTGCGTTGGGGCACAGAGGTCTTTCACACACTCAAGGGTGTCCTGAAGAAGCGTGGTTACAACACCGCGGTTGGTGATGAAGGCGGCTTCGCTCCTTCATTGAAGTCAAACGTTGAGGCCATTGAAGTCATCCTTGAGGCTATCGAAAAGGCGGGCTACACGGCAGGCGAGCAGATTGCAATTGCCCTCGATCCGGCGGTGAGCGAGCTCTTCAGCGACGGAAAGTATGTCTTCAAGAAGTCGGACAAGAGCACAAAAGACTCGGCTCAGATGGTTCGCTTCTGGTCCGACTGGGTAAAGAAGTACCCGATCGTCTCGATTGAAGATGCACTGGCCGAGGACGATTGGGAAGGGTGGAAAGCCCTGACCGAGGAGATCGGCGACACGGTGCAGCTCGTCGGCGATGACCTATTCGTAACCAATACGGAACGATTGCAGCGTGGCATTGACGAAGGTTGTGCGAACAGCATCCTCATCAAGGTCAACCAAATCGGGACTGTTACCGAGACGCTCGAGGCGATTGAGCTAGCCCGGCGCAACGGATATACCGCGATCATCAGCCATCGCTCGGGGGAGACAGAAGATACATTCATTGCTGATCTCGCCGTAGCTACCGGCGTGGGCCAGATTAAGACCGGTTCCGCTTCACGAACTGATCGAATCGCAAAGTACAACCAGCTGTTGCGAATTGAAGAGGAGCTGGGACGGGCAGCGGGATTCCTCGGTGTTGAGGCGCTCAACTACCACGGCGAGCTGGGAAAGAAGGCAGGAGCAGCCTGACGCTGCGACAAGGTGTCTTTATGAAAAATTGGTTTGCGACTTCCATTTTGATCCTGACGTGCTCATTCGCCGCCGGGGCCCAGACTTCTGCTCAAAATCCCGCCGCACAGGTATCGCCGCAAGCCGATGCCGACCGCGCCGCCAAGCGTGCCGATATTCGCAAGTTGATCGAACTCACTGGAGCAGCCAATATCTCTGCTGATGCTCTGGAGAAGATGATTGAGCCCCTGAAAGCCAGCTATCCTCAGGTGCCGGAAGAGTTCTGGAATACCTTCGTTCACGAAGTCCACTCCGATGAACTGGTCGACCTGGTAATTCCCATCTACGACAAGTACTACACCCGCGATGAGATCCAGGAATTGATGCACTTTTACCAGACTCCAGTAGGACAAAAAACGATAAAAGTACTCCCAAAGCTCTCGGCCGAAGCGATTGATGCAGGGCAGGAGTGGGGACGGATGGTGGCCGATCGCGCCATGCGCAAGCTGCGCGAGAAGGGTTATGACAAGACGTCCTCCGTGCCCTCGGAGCACCCGTCACACGGACAATAATTCCCGCAATGAAAAATACTCCTCTGGTTCTTACGATCCTCGATGGTTGGGGATATCGCGCCGAAACCAAAGCCAATGCCATCGCCCTTGCGCGCAAGCCAAACTATGACGCTCTGCTGCGCGATTTTCCCAGCACTCTGGTACATACCAGCGGGCGCTACGTGGGCCTTCCCAGCGGCCAAATGGGCAACAGCGAAGTTGGACACCTGAACATTGGCGCCGGTCGCGTCGTGTATATGGACATCACCAAGATTGATGTGATGATCGAAAACGGTGAATTCTTCTCCAATCCCGCGTTGCTCTTGGCCATCAAGAACGCGCGCTCCGGCGGACGCCGTCTCCACCTCTTCGGCCTGCTTTCCGACGGCGGAGTGCACTCTCACCAAAATCATCTTTATGCTCTGCTGCGCATGGCCAAACAGAACGGCGTAGATCGCGTTTTCGTGCACGCGTTCATGGATGGGCGCGACACCTTGCCCACCAGCGGCGCCGGATATCTCGAACAGCTTCAGCAGAAAATGCGCGAGGTCGGCTGCGGACAAATTGCCAGCGTCAGTGGACGCTACTATGCGATGGACCGCGACAAGCGTTGGGAGCGCGAACGCAAGTCCTACGATGCGATGATCAACGGCAAAAGTGAAGGCGGAAGCTACATCGATGCTGTGCGCGGGGTGAAGCAATCCTACAGTCGTGATGTGACGGACGAATTTGTCGTGCCATTTGTTTGCGTGGACAATCGCGGGGAGCCTCTGGGCACGATTCGTGACCAGGATAGCTGCATCAACTTCAACTTCCGCGCAGACCGTGCGCGGCAAATCACGCGCGTGCTCGCCCGCAACAGCGGCATCACCAGACAGCATGGGACCGATCTTCCCGATGCCGAAGCATTGGAGAAAGTGATCCCTGCAGGCGAGACTCCGAAGAATCTCACGTATATTTGCATGACGCGCTACGACAAGCAGTTCGAGCTGCCGTTCGTCGTGCAACCGGAGTCACTCACCAATATCCTCGCCAATGTGATGGGAGGCGAGGGCTTACGCAATCTTCGCGTCGCCGAAACCGAGAAATACGCGCACGTCACCTACTTCTTCAACGGAGGAGTCGAACAGCCATTCCCCGGCGAAGAACGTGTCCTGGTTCCGTCACAAAAAGTCGCGACCTATGATCTGAAGCCTGAGATGAGCGCCGAAGGCATCGCCGATGCCGTAATTGATGCCATTGAGCGCGGCGGCTTCCAGGTGATCATCGTGAACTTCGCGAATGCCGACATGGTGGGCCACTCCGGGAAAATCGAGCCAACGATCAAAGGGGTGGAGAGCGTCGATGCTTGCCTGGGCAGAATCTTCAAAGCCGTGAAACAGAAAGGTGGATCGATGATCGTGACTGCCGATCACGGCAACGCGGAAATGCTGATCGATCCAGTCACTGGCGGACCGCACACCGCGCACACCACAAATCCTGTTCCGTTTGTAGTGGTCAGCGGGGAAAACAAGAATTTTGGATTGCGTTCCGAAGGCGCTCTGCAAGATATCTCCCCGACGGTGCTCGGCATGCTTGGTATTTCGCAACCGAAAGAGATGACTGGGCATGATCTGCGTGTGAAGTGTTGAGGTCCCTGCAAATTGCGCGCCTTACCCCGGCACCTGAAGGGAAACGAGCCGGAAGCTACTCAGAGAAGTTTTCCGGATTCTCGAAACAGGAACAATTGCGGGACGAATTTGCCGAAAACGCGCTGCACCACAACGTTCTGCCCAACTTGGCGAAATCTGTATGGATGCGGTTCAGTGGAACTTGGCTTCAGCCGCTACCCCCTCAGCGCCTGACGCACAAATCGGCCAAGACTTAACAGGGAACCACCAGGGATTTTTATTCCTAATCTGGGAATGAAAGTCCAATGACAGTCTTGTCTCGCATCAACGCCAAGGGAGCTGAGATTACCTTACCCCAAGCAGCAGATCGATGGTGAGTTGATCGAGCTTCTCATACATCAGTCCGCGTTTCGAAAGCGCTACACGATCGAACGACTTCTTCAGCAGGGTCTGTCCGTTCTTGCTTGAATACTTCCCCACGTGCTCGACAGGATTTGGATTGATTTCCTTCACCAGCGCCTGGATCTCTTTGTCCTGGTTCCACCGCCGGGCTTTCTCTTTTAGGATCAGGTAACTGCGCATGCAGCCGCGCGCGAAGTCCTTCACGCCTTCGAAGTCTTCGGTCCGGTAGGCATGGGCGTCGAAATGGCGCGGTCCGCTATAGCCGACATCTTCCAGGAATTTCACCAGCCAGAACATCGCCTTCGGCGTAGCTGAGGCAAAGCGCAGATCCTGATCGTAGCGGCCCGGATACTGATCATTGAGATCGATGTGGAACAGCTTTCCGGCCTCCCACGCTTGGGCTACAGCATGGACAAAATTCAGTCCCGCCATGTGTTCGTGTGCCACTTCGGGGTTCACTCCAACCAGGTCCGGATGATCCAAAGTGGGAATCAGGCCCAGATAAGCGGCCGTGGTGGGCATGTAGATATCGCCGCGCGGTTCATTCGGTTTCGCTTCCAGAGCGAACTTGTATCCGTATTTCCTTTCGATGTTGTATTCGCAGAGATAGTTGATGGATTCGCGGAGGTTCCTGATGGCGTGATCGGGCCGGCGGCATGCGTCGGTCTCTGTTCCTTCACGTCCACCCCAGAGCACGAAAATCTTGGCTCCAAGTTCGGCGCCCAGATCCATAGCGCGCATGGTTTTCTGGACAGCATAGGCTCGCACTTCGCGATCGTTCGCCGTGAAGGCGCCGTCGCGAAAAACCGGATCGAAGAACAGGCTCACCGTAGCCATGGGCACGACGACGCCGTGCTCTTTGCACGCTTTCTTGAATTCGCCTACGATCCGGTCGCGCTCCGCCGGAGTAGCGTCAATTGGCACCAGATCGTTGTCGTGAAGATTCACTCCCCAGGCACCGACTTCCGCCAGCAGGGCCACGATGTCATTGGGCGGAATGGTCGGCCGCACCGCCTCGCCGAAGGGGTCGCGTCCGCGATTTCCGATCGTCCACAGTCCAAATGAAAATTTGTGCTCCGGCTTTGGATCGTACGAGCCGCTCGGCATGAATCCTCCAAGGTATTAGGCAGTATGAGATACGGATGATTCTTCGCGCATGGACCGCAGCGCAGGATAAATGCGACGGTATTTCTGGTATTGCCGCTGCATGATAGCCGATGATTCCCGATTGGGTTCGATCACCGACCTTAGACGCACAGCCGCGCGACACGCATCATCAACTGTCTTCCAGACACCGGCTCCAACTCCAGCCAGCAGAGCGGCTCCATAGGCCGCTCCTTCTTCTGCTTCAACGACCTCTACCGGATGAGAATAAACGTCTGCCTGAATCTGCCGCCACAAGGACGAGCGTGCGCCACCGCCGCCCAGCCGAATGTTCTTCACTGGCACCTTCATCTCTTCAAAGATCGCAAAAGTATCGCGCAAGCTGAAGGCTACGCCTTCGAGGATCGCACGTACCACATGCGCGCGTCGATGGTTGGCAGCCAGCCCCACCAGCGCTGCGCGGGCGTCAGGATCGAGATGGGGTGTGCGCTCGCCCATGAGATAAGGCGCCCACATGACTCCATCAGATCCAGGTGGAACCGAAGCCGCTTCCCGGGTGAGATCATCGTAGGGATCACCGCCGGCCGGCGTTGTTCCAAATTGGTCCCGAAACCATCGCAGCGATAGTCCTGCGGCTTGGGTTACACCCATTACGTGCCAGCGTTGGGGGACGGCGTGGCAGAAGGTGTGCAGCCGTCCACGAGGATCCATAGCAGGGCGATCGGTCGAAGCGAAGACCACCCCGGAGGTCCCAATCGTGGCATGAACCGCGCCGGCCGCAACTACGCCGAGTCCGACGGCGCCTGCAGCTTGATCGCCGGCTCCAGCGACAACCGGAGTGCCCATGGCGAGGCCGGTCGCATCTGCTCCTTCCTTGGAAACCTTCCCGCAGACCTGACAGGATTCAAACAATGGTGGAAGCACCGACTGATCGACGCGCGCCGCCTTCGCCACTTCGGCCGACCAGCGACGATGCGCCACATCGAGCAGCAGAGTGCCCGACGCATCCGCCACGTCCATTCCGTATTCGCCGGTCAGGCGAAAACGAATGTAGTCTTTGGGAAGCTGCAGCATGCTGAATTTCTCATACACACGCGGCTCATGCTTGCGCACCCACAGCAGCTTTGTCGCGGTGAAATTGGTGAGCGCCGGATTGCACGTCCACGCAATGAGCTGAGCTTCCCCGATTTGCTCGGTCAACTCGCGTGCCTCCTCGGCGGTGCGTTGATCGCACCAAATCAACGAAGATCGGAGAGGATTCCCCGCTACATCGAGTAGCACCGCTCCGTGCATTTGTCCGGAGAAGCCGACCCCCGCGATGCTGGCGGCAGAAACTCCTGCAGAAGAAAGCAGCCCGCGGACCGCTTCACGGCACGCTCGCCACCAATCGAGCGGCTCCTGCTCCGCCCATCCTGTTTGCGGAGAAGCGAAGGGCTGATGGTCTGCGGTCTTCGATGCCAGCGCCTTCCCCGTTTCGTCGATGAGCAAGGCACGCGTGCCGCCGGTACCAACATCGATGCCCAAAAGCTTGGCCGAGGAACTCATGGTGTGATTGTACGGAGTAGCCGAGGCATTATGACTGAACCTCGAAAAAAAGTGTAATCGTGTACGTTAACGGTATAGATTTATATCCCGTTCTGTCGAGTGCAAACTTTCCTGGAGCGAAAACCAGATGAGCCTTCGCCGTTTCCATCCCCTGATCCTTGTCGCTTTTCTCGCCGCTCTATCGGCCTTGGCCCAACAATCCAACATGCCGTACAAGAACCCAGCGCTACCCATCGACGCACGCGTGAAGGACCTTGTGAAGCGCATGACGCTGGAAGAGAAAGTCGCGCAGCTCGAGTCCACGTGGCAAAACCACGGCCAGAATTTGGCGCCGGAAGACTACTTCGTCGATGAAAAAGGAGTTCTGGACGAAGCCAAAGCCGGGCAATTGCTGAAGAACGGGCTGGGACAGGTCTCGCGTCCGAGTGAGGGCCGCGGACCGGCGGAGATGGCCGAATTCACGAATCGTCTGCAACACATCGCCATTGAAAGGTCGCGACTGGGCATTCCTCTCATGTTCCACGAAGAATGCCTGCACGGATTTGTAGCCATCGGCGCGACTTCCTATCCGCAGGCGATCGGCTTGGCGGCCACTTGGGACGATGCTCTCCTCAAACGTGTCTTCAACGCCGTGGCGCTTGAAGCGCGATCGCGCGGAACCGATGAATGCCTCATGCCGGTCGTGGACGTGGCCCGAGATCCGCGATGGGGTCGAACGGAAGAAACCTATGGAGAAGATCCCTATCTTGCGAGCCGGATGGGAGTTGCCGCCGTGCGCGGCTTACAAGGCGATGGGGCAACGATCGACAGCAACCACGTTTTCGCTACGCTGAAGCATTTCGCGGTACACAGCCAACCGCAGGCAGGAACCAACGTCGGGCCAGCCGACTACTCCGAACGTTCCGTTCGCGAGTATTTTCTACCTCCATTTGAGGCCGGCGTTCGTGAAGGCAATGTTCGCGCGGTGATGCCTTCTTACAACGAGCTTGACGGCATCCCCAACCACAGCAACGTCTGGTTGCTGCGCAATATCCTGCGAAGCGAGTTTGGCTACAAATATCTGACCGTCTCGGACTATTTTGCGATCGACGAACTTATCCGGATTCATCACGTCGCGGCGAACTGCGATGAGGCAGCGAAGATGGCGATCACGGCCGGAGTCGATATTGAGCTTCCGTTCGCCAAATGTTATCGCTCGCTCCCCGGGCTGGTCGGCAATCATCAGATTCCTGAATCATTGATTGACGAGGCGGTCACGCGCGTACTGCAAGCAAAATTTGAATTGGGTCTATTCGATCATCCATTCGTCGATCCACAAAAGGCGGTACAGAGCGCCGGAACAAAGGCCGATGAGGAGCTTGCCTTGCAGGCAGCACACGAGACCATCGCATTGCTCAAGAACCAAAACAATCTTTTGCCGCTCGACATTTCCAAGTTCAAACGAATCGCAGTAATCGGACCCGATGCAGCGGAAGCGCATCTGGGCGGATACAGCGGTAGTCCCAAACGCGCCATCAGCATTCTTGATGGGATTCAGAACAAGATCGGCAACAAAGCAGAAGTGCTCTACGCCGAAGGATGCCGCATCACCGAGAGCAAGCCAGTTTGGGAAGAAGATAAAGTCATTCCTCCCGACCCGGCGCTGGATGAAAAGCGCATGGCCGAGGCAGTCGATGTCCTGAGCAAAGCCGATATAGGTATCGTGGTTGTCGGCGACAACGAGCAGACCTCGCGTGAGGCATGGTCGCCCACCCACCTCGGCGATCGCGATAATCTCGACCTGGTCGGACGACAAGATGAGTTGGTGGCTCGCCTGCTTGCCACGGGAAAACCAATCGTGGTTGTGCTGCTGCATGGCCGGCCGAACTCCATCAACTTCATCGCCGAGCATGTTCCTGCCATTCTCGACGGCTGGTATCTCGGTCAAGAGGGAGGGACAGCGATGGCCGATGTCATCTTTGGTGACTACAATCCCGCAGGCAGATTGCCGATCACTGTTCCACGTTCAGTCGGACAGCTTCCTGACTTCTACAATCAAAAACCGTCCGCCCACCGCCCATACCTGTTCGCGAATTCGACCCCGCTGTTTCCCTTTGGCTACGGTTTGAGTTATACGAAATTTCGCTATGCCAACCTACGCGTAGAGCCTCCAACCATTCCGGTAAACGGCAAAACTACGGTTTCCGTCGATGTAACGAACACGGGAAATCGCGCCGGAGATGAAGTGGTGCAGCTTTATATCCGCGATGAGATCAGTTCCGTCACCCGCCCCATAAGGGAACTGAAGGGATTTCAACGCCTGCCGATCAAGCCGGGCGAGACGCGCGCCGTCACGTTCCCCGTGGGCCCGGAAGAGCTCAGGTTCTATAACCGCGAAATGAAGCGCGTGGTCGAACCGGGAACGTTCAAGATCATGGTCGGACCGAACTCAGTCGATCTTACGTCTGTTTCACTGGACGTGCGCTAGATGCCGAGGGAGGTACGCAAGAAGAGCGGCATTCCGCTCATTGCCGAACTCGCCGGTGTGTCGATCGGAACGGTAGATCGCGCTCTGCACCGCCGTACCGGCATCAATCCGCGCACCCTCAAACGAGTGCTAAAAGTCGCGCGCGAGATCGGCTATACGCCGAATGTCGCGGCTCGCGCACTATCCACCGGCAAACGTGTGCGCATCGGAGTTTGCGTTCCCAAAGAGCTCGCTTACTTCTACGACGAAATGTGGGCTGGCATTCGCGACGAAGCCACACGCTACACAAATCGCGGCGTGGAATTTATTTTTCGGCCGGTTCCCGAATTGGGAAGAGGAGAGCGTTCTGCTTTCACTAAGCTCTTGGCCTCGAAAATGGAGGGCATCATCCTCACTCCCGGAAATCCCGAAGCTATGACTCCGCTGATCGATGGCGCCGAAGAGCAAGGCACGCACATTGTCTGCGTTTCGACCGACGCGCCCATGAGCCGGCGCTCGTCTGTCGTCTGTGTGGAACCGCGCTTGAATGGTCTGATCGCCGGCGAACTCATGGCTGACTTCTTGCCTGCCGGCAGCAAAGTCGCCATCGTTACCGGCATGCTTCGCACCATCGATCACCGCGAAAAAGCTGAAGGGTTTTCCAAGAGCTTTCGCGAGCTGTCCCACGGTGGAACTGTGGTTGAAATCGTCGAGGGCCACGAGCATCCAACCGAAAGCTTCCACAAGACGCGCAAACTCCTGGAGCGAGTTCCCGATCTGGCCGGCATCTACGTGAACACCGTGAACTCTCTGCCGGTTTGTCGCGCTCTGGCTCAACAGGGCCTGACGGGGTCGGTGCGGGTGATTGCCACGGACCTTTTCCGTAAGATGATGCCGGCAATCCAGTCCGGCGCGATTGCCGCATCGATTCATCAGCAGCCGTACGTTCAGGGACAAATGGCTGTGCGCACGCTTTCGGAACAGCTCCTTCATGGAACCGAATTCCCGTCGGTGCAGTATCTGAATCCCGGCATAATTCTGAGATCGAATCTCCACCTGTTCAGAGAGGCAAATTTATCGATCCGGACATCTGCCCGCGGCCGGAGTCGCCGACCGTGAGCCGGCAACCTCAACCCGGCTCATCTTCTTTGCCTGCATACTGCTTAGCAGTTTGTGAGCTTAATCGATTTAGTATAGAGTTTGTCAGCCGCAAGCCTCCGGGCAGTCCGCTTGCGGCGGCGCAGTATTGCTGCTTTAGGCTTGATTGCGGGATTGCTGCTGTGTAAGGCTCAAGTAAGAACCGTCCGAACAATTGATGGCAAAGCGAAGTACATTTAACACCAACGGCCGTGCTGGCGCCAATGGCAACAACGGCGGACGGGTGACGCTTAAATTCCTGGCCAATCACCTGGAACTCTCGCCCACGACGATCTCGGTCGTGATCAGCGATTCGCCTTTGGCTGCGACCATCGCACAGAAGACCAAAGATCGCATTTGGGAAGCGGTGCGCGAATTCAACTATCGGCCCAACATGTTCGCCCGCTACCTGCACGGAAAACGGACCTACTGCGTCGCCGTGCTTGTACCCGACATTGGCGACGAATTCTCCGCATCACTAATCAGCGGTATCGAAAAGGAGCTTGCCAAGCGCGGATATTTTTACTTCGTGGTGAGTCATCGAGGCGCTCCGGAGCTGATTGAGAAATCGCCGGACACGCTGCTGGATCGCGGCGTGGAGGGCATGATCTTCATCAACACTCCACTGAAAAGATCCCTCTCAGTGCCGGTGGTGGCTGTCTCAGACATCACCGAAGCTCCTGACGTCAGCAGCATCGTCATCGACAATGCTCGCGCGGCTACACTGGCGCTGAAACACTTGCTCAAACTGGGGCATCAGAATATCGCCGTGCTGCGCGGGCCCAGAGGCAACGGGGACTCAGAAGACCGATGGAACAGCTTGCAGAAGGCCGCTGCCGAGCTTGGCGTGACGATTCCGTCAAAATTGACCCGAGAGCTGGGAAGATATCCAGAGTGCAACAACACCACCATGTCCGATTTGGGATATCACGCGGCCAAGGAACTGCTTGAGGGTTCCCACGAATTCACCGCCCTGGTAGCGTTCAACGATGGTTCGGCCATCGGCGCGATTCGCGCGTTTCGCGACGCAGGTCTTGCGGTTCCCGACGATATATCGGTGGTCGGATTTGATGACATCGAGCAGGCAGGCTTCAACATCCCGCGGCTAACGACCATTCGACAGCCGCTGCTCAACATGGGCGAGCTGGCCGCCCGTACGCTGATCAGGCGCATTGAGCAGTCGAGCGAAAAATCACGTGAAATTCTGGTGGAACCTAAACTGGTTGTGAGGGAATCCACCGCCCCGCCCGCCGCAACGCGGCGATCACGCACTTCTTAGAAAACACACCTTGGGGAGCAGAAACGCTCGTTGCCTACCGCTCGGGCTCAGCCGGCGGTGGGTCCGGCCGAGAGCTCACAAAAAATCTTGACAACGGGTGATCCCTCATGCGAGAGTTTCTGGCCGAAAACCTAAAACGTTTTAGATTTAAAACTGAAAGGTTTTAGCGTTTCACACGCCCTGAAATCCAGGAGGCAGGCCATGACGCTTTCCCACGAGAGTCCTGAGGTCTTTGTCCGGTTTCGAAACAAATTAAACGCGCGCTATCTCGCCGTCTTGTTTATCGCTCTGGCGATGTTCAGTATTCCGGCGTTCAGCCAGGAAGCCACGATCGTCGGAACAGTCACCGACAGCTCGGGAGCTGTGGTGCCGAACGCAAGCATCACCATTACCAACATTGCGACCGGTCAAGTTCGCAAGCTGCAAAGCAACGAAGTTGGCCAATATGTTGCCGCGGCTCTTCCGATAGGCAACTACGACGTGAAGGCCCAAGCAACCGGTTTCAATCTTGCCGATACGACTGGCGTGGTGCTGAGCGTTGGCGACCGTCGGCGCGTGGACTTCGCGCTGAAGGTTGGCGGAACCCAGGAATTGATTACGGTCGAAGCAGCGCCGATTGCGGTAAAGACTGAAAGCGGCGAGCAGAGCAGCCTCATTACCGGCCAGCAGATCACGCAGCTTGAGACCAACGGCCGCAGCCTCTATTCGATCGTGAATCTCACTCCAGGCGCGAGCAGCCTGCAGGGCGACTTCCAGATTCCTACGCCGATGGGAGGCGATCAGAACGTAGCCTTCAACGGACAGCGCGTAGCCCACAACCTGTACATGATCGATGGCGCAGAAGCCGCTGACCGCGGCGGTTCCGGCTCGATCGTAATGCCTTCGATCGACGCGATTGCGGAGTTCCGACAGCTCACGTCGAACTATAGTGCGGAGTACGGATTGTCCTCTTCGGCTACGGTGACGTCTGTGCTGAAGTCGGGTACCAGAACTTTCCACGCCTCCGCCTGGTGGTTCGGGCGCAACGACGCTCTGCAAGCGCGCAACTTCTTCACTCCAAGGTTGAATGCCAACGGCACGCAAAACAAGATGCCGAAGCTGCGCTTCAACACCTACGGCTTCAACGCCAGTGGGCCGGTGGAATTCAAACCCAGCGACAATCCGAAGACGTTCTTCTTCTACAACATGGAGTGGCGCAGTTTGATTCAGGGTGGCGCGCTACGCACCAACGTTCCATTTCCGAGTACATACGGCGGAAATCTGACCGAAGCGATCAATTTCGGGGGGCTTCTGAACTCGGGCAATACGACGGTGCATGTCCCCGATTTTTCTAAGCTGTCGACGGCAGAACAGGCAAAATTCACGGCTGCCGGTCTCGCCTCCGGGCAGCCCTTTCCCAACAACACGATTCCGGCGTCTCTGCTCGATCCCAATGCGCAGGCCCTGCTGAAGGCGGGCCTCTTCCCCGCTCCGACTTCGGGACGCACCTTCATCGGCGGCGCCGATTCGCCGACCAACGTGCGTGAGGAACTTGCGCGTGTCGATCACACCTTCAGCGACAAGTTTTCCGTTTTCGGTCATTGGATTTCAGAGCAGATCCTGCAAACCGATATTCCGACGCGATGGAGCGGCGGGGCCAATTTGCCAACCGTAGGAGACACCTTCGGAAATCCGTCGTACAGCGCGGTTGTCCATGCCACCCATATCATCAGCCCAACATTGCTGAATGAGATCGCGTTTAACTACGGCGGAAACCGCATCAACATGTTGCCGCTAGGCAAGTACAAGCTTTCAGATACCGGCTTCCAACAGCACAAGCTGTTCGGATTCCAGAGCGACGTCACGCCAATCATTAACTTAAATTCGGGGGGCAAAACCGGATCACGCTATGACCCAAATTGGAATCCTTGGGTGAACGCAGCCAACAGCTATCAGATTCGCGACGATCTCTCCTGGACCAAGGGCGCGCATCAAGTGAAATTCGGCGGTGGTTGGCTGAATTTCCGCAAGCTTCAACCCCTGCAGGTATCTGCCGAAGGATCATTCGGATTCGGTGGCAATTTCACAGGCTATGACTTCGCCGACTTTTTACTGGGCTTATCAAGTTCTTACAGTGAACCTGCACTGAAGGATGACCGAAATTGGAACAGCGTCTCCTGGTTTGGATATGCGCAGGACAACTGGCACGCCTCAAAACGTCTGACTCTCAACCTCGGCTTGCGTTGGGACGGCATGCCCCACACAGCCGAGATCAACGGCCAGATGTCAAACTTCTACCCGAATCTCTACAACGCCGCGAACACTCCGGTGTTTGCGAATACCAATGGAACTCTGATTTGCTCAGGCGCAGGCATTCCGACTTCGACCTGCACGGGTGCCAGTCCTGGCTTGGCAACCGGTCCGAACCCGCAACTGAACGGACTACTGCAATACGCAAACGGGTTGGGGATTCCGGGAGTAACTTCGGGTGTGAGCAATGGGCTAGTAAACAACTATTGGAATAACTGGGGCCCGAGGATTGGCTTTGCATACGACCTCACCGGCGAGGGCACTACCGTTGTGCGAGGCGGATTCGGAGTGATGTTTGAGCGCATTCAAGGTAACGACATGTACCAGGCAGGAGGCAATAATCTATTCGGCGGCACGGTTTCGTTGAGCAACGTCTCCTTGTCCGATCCGCATATCGGGATAGATCAAACCAATGCCAACATCAGCACAGCATCCCTGCCGGTTACGGTGAACAGCATCACGGAACTCGATCCCTCCAACTACAAGAACCCAACCAGTTACCAATACAGCCTTGGAATTCAGCGGCAGCTGGCAAAGCAGACTGTGCTCTCGGTTGCCTATGTTGGTAATCAGAACCGGCATTTGAGCGATGCGCAGGAGATAAATCTTCCCAACATCGCGCTGCTACCGACCTTCGTGGCGAACTCTACGGCCGCCGCGCAATACAACCGCGATCTGCCGTTCCTCGGCTATCACAGCATCAAGGTCGATCGGAATGAGGCGAACTCAATCTACAACTCGTTACAAACCGAGTTGCGGGCAAAGCTGGGGGGAGTGAACATTCAAGCCGCCTACACCTACTCCCGCGCCGAAGATCCGACGACCGGCACCGGCGGAGATGGGTTCGACCTGAACACCGTCACCAATCCATACCTTGGATGGAAGAACGATTGGGGTCCGTCGATTTTTGACCGCACTCACGTCGCCTTCGTGAACTTTATTTACGACGTTCCGTTTTTCCGGACCAGCTCCAACGGGTTCCTGAAAAACGCGATCGGAGGTTGGCAGTTGTCAGGAATTGTGACGATGGAATCCGGAGCCCCGATCAACCTGGGAGTGTCCGGCAATAACGTTTGCGGCACGGTAGCAAATTGCGCAGTGCGTCCGAACCAGATCGGCGCAATCAGCTATCCGCATACTGCGACTACGTCGTCGAGCGGAAACAATACCATCCAGTGGTTTGATCCGTCGGCGTTCGCGATCAATTTCATACCGACTACGACCACTGCGACGTTCGGGAACGTGGCGAAGAACTCGCTGCGAGGTCCCGGCCGCGACAACTGGAACATGGCTCTGTTCAAGAACATTGCTTTCACGGAACGGCTCCATTCCGAATTTCGATTTGAGGCCTACAACGTCTGGAATCACACGCAGTTCCGCGGAGACGTGAACGGCGGGGGAATCAACACCGCAATTGGCGGAACAGATGTGGGTAAGATCACCAGCGCCTATGACGCTCGAACCATGCAGCTCGGCGTTAAGTTGATGTTCTGAAGATTCGCTTTTGACACGCACGCAACCCCGCTCACGGCGCAGCACTCTGCGAGCGGGGATTTTTTTATCAACCGGGGATCAAAATAGAACAGGAGGAATTGGGCTACGTGGTGTGTTCCCGCTTGTTTTTACATTTCGTGACGATGGCTTGGTGCAGGCGATCTCGGATGGGGTCTGGGAGGGGATAAACTTCATTGTCTCGGTAAATCTCGATTGTTTTACGCGTGGTATTGCAGACAACGAAGCAGTTGTGGCACCACTGAAGGTGCTCTTCCAGCTCCGTCTTAAGCTGGACGTCGATATTGCCGTCCAGGTATTCGTTGAGTTCTTTAAGGAAGTCTTTGCACTTCACTGCGGCTTTGCCCCGTCCCTTTTACCTTTTTGGAAATAGCGGTTGAGGCGTTCACGAAGTTGAAGTCTTGCCCTCAAAAGCCGCGATTTTACGGCAGGGACGCTTAAATTTAACATCTCCGCCGTCTCTTCTGTCGATAATCCTTCGATGTCTCGCAATACGAAAACGGTGCGGAAACTTTGGGGTAAACCTTGGATTGTCCTTTGGAGTATGTCCCCCAGCTCCGATTGGCCGTAAAGCTGTTCCGGGTTCGGACCCCAATCGGCGACCTCGCGCGGCATACTGCCCTCTTCGGTCTCCACGTCTTCGTCGATCGATACGGTTTTGCTAGTCTTTCGCCTGCGCAGCTTCATCAGGGCTTCGTTTACTGCAATGCGCACGAGCCATGTATAGAATTTGGAATTGCCCTGGAATTGATTCAGGTTTTGGTAGGCCTTGATGAAGGCGTCCTGAACGACGTCTTCCGCGTCCTCGCGGTTCTGTGTGATGTGCTGCGCGATGCGGAACACATTCCGGTCGTAGCGCTTGATTAACTGCTCAAAAGCGCCGACATCGCCCTGGCGAGCCGCTTCTACCAGCGCCAGTTCTTCGGTCTGTGGCTCCGCAATTTTAGGTGCTTCAAGACTGTTCATACCTGTACGACTCACAAATGTTGAGTCTGTTATCTTAAATGCAAGTACGCATTTCTCGTGAATTTAGTTTAATCAGTCTTTCTTTGCTGCCCGATAAAGCCAGATTTCATCCCTTCCTGCTCCTCTGCCTGCTCTTATTTGCATCCTGTTCGAAGCAGGGCGCGGGAGCGCCTCAGCATGTGCGTGTAACGATGAAAAAGTTCGCGATTGAGCCGGCGGTGATCCATGTCAAGCAAGGGTCAAACGTCCTTCTCGACGTTTCCACGTTAGACGTTCAGCACGGTTTCCAGGTCTCACAGCTAGGCATCAATGAGCCGGTCCAGCCCGGCAGGCCAGCGGTGATTCCACTCGACACCTCGCGGAAAGGCCAATTTAAAGCGGAGTGCAGCATCATCTGCGGACCGGGACACGACGAAATGCAGGCAAAGATCGTGGTGGAGTGAGAAATCCTGTGATCGGCTCGAATCAACAGCAAACCTGACGCGGATTGAGCGGGAGCTGGGGTTCGCAGGGGCCACGACAGATCAAGTTCGCAATGGCTGGGTCTCGGATAGGATTTGGGAGTCCTCTCTGACTGGCCTCCGAGCTGCGCTGCTTAGCATTCGCAAGCCGCATCGTGTTCTGTTGTTGGTTCACTTCCGGCGATCACCCGATCACCGGATGACCCGATTCCCTTATAATCCGGCCTGACGTCACATGGCTGATCTCGAACAGCTTCGGGGCACGGTTGAACGGGCCGCTTCCAAGCGCCTCGGCGATCACGTCGAGCACCTGCGGCGGGAAATCGCTGAAGACGTGATTCGCGAGATTGCTCCGCTGCTCGCTTCCAGCGGCAACGGAGCCGGGCCAGGGCCTCAGCCTGTCTCCTCCAGTGAGGCTCTCCACGCCGGAGTGTTGAGTATTCACGAGGCGCACTCACAGGCTGACATTCTGAAAGCCCTACTGGAAGGAACGACGAAGTTCACGGCGCGGGCCGCGTTGTTCGTGGTTCGCGGCAGTACGTTGGCAGGGTGGCAGGCGCGCGGTTTGTCCGATGACAATATCCGCGGGACTTCGATCGACGGCTCTAAAGGGCTTGCTTCGCGTGCGATTCACGATCGCACGCGCCAGTCCGGACCAGGCGCTGACTTCGATGCGGCGTTCACGCAACAGCAAGGAGCTGCCCACGACAATTCATGCACTCTGTTTCCCCTGGTTGTGAAAGAGAAAGTAGCCGCAATCCTCTATTGCGATTCGGGCAGCAATCCCTCAGCCTCAGCAGACTATTCGGCGGTCGAGATCCTTTCACGCTTTGCCTGCCTGTGGCTTGACCACGAAGCAGGCAAGAAGCCGCCAAGTGCGGGTTCGGAGGGAAGTCTCGAAGCGCCTGCTCCGGGTGCCGCAGCACCTGTAACAGTCACGCCCGGGGGCTCCAACGTCGCGTCCGGTACCGAACCATCGCTCGACAATGTCTCGGCGGAAGATCAGGAAGTTCACAAGAAAGCGCGTCGATTTGCGAAGCTTCTCGTCGACGAAATCAAGCTTTACAACCAGGCGAAAGTAGCCGAAGGCAAACAGAATCGAGACATCTACAAGGTGCTGCGCGAGGACATCGAGAAGAGTCGCGCCACCTATAACAAGCGATATGGCAGTACACCTGCCGCCTCGGCTAAGTATTTCGACTCAGAAGTGATCCGAATCCTTGCTGATAACGACCGTTCCCTCCTTGGAGGCGACTTTCCCGGCTGATCTCGGTTTAATCTATAGGAGAGCTGAATTCAGGACGCAAACCCGCTGTGCTTTTTCGTTTCCTTGTTTCCATCTTTCTGCTGATATCTTTCGTGAGCCCTGCGCTGGTGCAGGCACAGTCTAGTAGTAAGAAGCCGCACAAGCGCACCGCCACGCCGAAAAAAAAGAAAACTTCCAGTCGCAATCGTGTCACTCCCGCTCACAAACAAAAGCTGCGCCGGGCCTTTGTCGCGTCCTCCAACCTGCGACCTATGGCCAAGCAGTTGCTCGAGCAGCCGACACCTGCGGCCTACGCAGGAGTTGAGCAATATGCAGTCAAGCATCGTGCTGACGAAGGCGGAATGCTGGCGCGCCTGGTGCTCGGATATGCGCACCTGCAAGCGAAAGAGTACCCTCAGGCGCAAAAAGAACTGAAGATCGCGGCCGCTCGCGGGGCGGAGCTCTCGGACTACGCCGATTTCTTCCTGGCGCAATGCGCTGCCGGAGTGAACAACCAGCAACAGGTTGCGGCGTTGCTCAAAGGCTTCGCCGAAAAACATCCTGACTCGCTGTTTATTCGCCAGGCAGATCTGATGCGGGCAGATTCACTGCTTGCCAGTAACCAGGCCGGCGATGCCATTGTCCTGCTGGAATCGATGCGCGACAACAAGCCCGATGTGGAACTCGCGCTGGGCCGCGCCTATGCAGCTTCCGGGCAGACCACGAAAGCGGTTTCAATCTGGAACCACATCTATGCCGAGATGCCTCTGAGCGCGGAAGCTTCCGCTGCGCAGCTGGAATTGGTAAAGATCGGTTCGCAGGGCCTCATCTCGACACCGACTCTGGAACAGCGCCTCACGCGCGCCGATCTGCTGCTGAAGGGACACCGCTACGACCAGGCAGGGGACGAATATCGCGCGATCCTCGACAGCATCCGCAACGACATGAGCCAGCAGTCGCTGCAGCAGGAGCTGACAGTGAAGCTCGGCGGTGCTCTGTACGGCGCGCACAAAATCGATGAAGCCAAAGCGCTGCTCGATTCCGTGCCTGCCAGCAACGAAGCATCCGAAGCGCAGCGCCTCTATTACCTGCACGAGATCGCGCGCAGCAGAGATGACGGGGATGCCGAGCGCCAGATCATCTCGCAGATGATGCAGAAGTTCCCTGCCAGCCCATATCTCCAGGACGCGCTGTTGTCGGCCAGCAACATGTATCTGCTGCGTCCGGATTACAAGACGGCGATTGAGTTTTACAGTGCTCAGTACAAGCTATTCCCGAAAGGAAAATACTCAGGGTACTCACACTGGAAGGCTGCATGGCTCAATCTGCGCCTCGGCAATAAAGATGAGGCCAAGCGACTGCTCGATGAGCAGATGGCGATGTATCCCGCGGGTCAGGAGATCCCGGCAACGCTCTATTGGCGCGCGCGATTGGCAGAAGAAGATGGCGACTACGACCGCGCCGGCGAATACTACACGTTCATTCAGCGCCGGTTTGCGCACTACTACTACGCACATTTGGCAGCCGAGCGTCTGCGCTTCCGCTTTGACGAAACCAAACATGATCCTGCGCTGGCCAGGATCCCGCAACAACCCGACCTGCCGAAGGACGAGTTCGATGTTCCATCCGACGATCTCCGCGTAGCCCGCGCGCAGTTGCTCACCAATGCCGCGTTGTTTGATTTCGCCGTGCAGGAACTGCGCTCGGAATCGGACAAACTCTACGCCCAGGCAGAAATCGCGCGCGTCTATCTCAAAGCTGACCGACCGGATCGCGCGTTGCAGTCGCTCAAGCGCGCCGTTCCCGGATACTTCGCCGGCGAGATCGACGACATGCCTCAGTGGGCTTGGAATATCCTCTTCCCAAAACCGTACTGGAACGACTTGACGCGCTACTCCAACGCAAACGGACTCGACCCTTATCTCGTGGCCAGCCTGATTCGGCAGGAGTCGGAGTTCAACCCGCAAGCGGTCTCACGCGCAAATGCCTGGGGATTGATGCAGCTTCTCCCTCCAGTAGGCAAGAAGCTTGCGAAAGAGGTTCGCATACGGCATTTCAGCCAAGAGCAGCTCGCGGATCCCAGTGTGAACCTGCAGCTCGGCACGCGCTACTTCAAGCACATGGTCGACAGCTTCGGCGGACAAGTGGAGTATGCTCTCGCGGCATACAACGCCGGCGCGGACCGCGTTAAGACCTGGCAGGCGCAAGGCCCATATCGGGACATTCACGAGTTTGTTGAATCGATTCCCTTCAGCGAGACGCGCGAATATGTGCAGGCCATCATGCGGAACGCGACCGTATATCGTTTGCTCTACTCAGATGACGTACAAACGGCCAGAGCGAAATCGGCTTCGGGTGGAGCGGACTAGCTGATCCGGCGGTTTTGTCAACGACGCAGCCCAGATTCACTCAAAATTCCGCTGTCCAGTGTAGGGCAGGTATCGGCTCAGCCGTGGCATCACACGCATTGTGTTTTGCTTTTCGCTTTACTGCGCGTGATTTGCTCCTGCCGGTTGCAAGCCGGAGCTCTACCTCCGGCGGTTGAAGGTCAGATCAAGACGAAACCCTTTTCAGGGCACGGTTGAAACCAATGCTCCTGCCGGCTTCATCGGCGCTCCGCAATTCCGTGTAGGGCTGCCTGTTTTACTTTCCCAAAATGGCATGAGAGGTGAAGCCCGCTGCCATGCATCAGCCCCAACTGGATGGAGCAGGCGTTCACCTCTCATCGGCGCGCAGCGGCTACTCGAACATGAGCCGTTCCTGGAGCGCGCCGAGCTTGTCCCTGGTGTTGGCGTAGGTCAGAAAATCGTTCGCCGTGCTGCGAACTTTGTCAGCATGCGCCTGAATCGAGCTCACATCTTCCTTGTAGGACGGAGCGACGAGCCAGCGCTTGTTGTCGTTCACATAGCGAATCGCGGCATCGGTGTGTTGAGCCGCCATCAGCGACGAGGCATGAATGCGATCGATGGCTTCCTGCTGCCATGGGTGAACTGAATCGCGAATCGACTGCAGCGTTTGCAATCGCTCGCCGATCTGGTTGATGCCGTCCTTTGCAACGTTCAAATGCGAAAGATGCGTCATCCAATGAAGCTGATTCGTGCCGGCTGATAGGGCAATCGTTTCAGTGCTGTCGGCAACATTGCTCGCCAGCATTCGGACTTCCTTCAATAACTCCGACGCTTGGTCGACATGAACGGCGCTGGCGTACGCAGTGTTTGTTGTTGCGTTCGTGGCTGCGGGCGCGATCAAGGCGAATGCAAGCGCTAATGCCATCCAAGAATTGCGCATAAATTTCATTGAGTTCGTAGCTCCTTTTCCTTCAAGCTCCACTTAAGCTCCGGAGGGACGAGGTTTCATCCCTCCGGTTTTTCCCGTTCCGGCAGCTATTGGTCCCCAATGGGCGTGAGCGATCAAAGAACGCTCCAGACTTCTGCCGGAACAAGGGATATTGCGAGCGATTGGCTGCGCTGCGGATGAGTCGAACTCAGAGAGGGAGTTGCCTCTGAGTTTCTTCTCCGCTAACCCAATAGACGCAAATTTAATCGTTAGGTTATTTAGATAAACTGAAAGCAATAGATAACATTTCTCTATTTCTGGCGATCCTTGAGGGGGACACGAGACCAGGCATTGTTAATCTATTGTTTTTTCGCTGGCGCATGATTGTTGAACGCAATGGCTTTACTTTAAAGTTGAGGCCGAAATACAAACGGAAGCCGTGCCGGGCACGTCGGAGTCGATGCCCCTCCAATGCTTGTTTGGTTTTCCCGCGGCCTGGGCAATTGTCGGCGCAATCGGCTCTTTCAAGGGACCGGCTCACAGAACAACAAGTCTTCTTCCCTATCTCGGCCGCCTAGCCTAATCACGAAAGGCGATGGCTGTTCAGCTTTTTCTTTCCCCTGTACCCTATCGAAATGGCGGTTGCCACAGTTTCCATCAAAGCCAAGCCTCCGGCCATTAGGCAGATCGGGGGAGCTCTGCCGGAGCTTTGGTCTCTCATTCGCCCGCGCAAAGGCCTGATGGGAGTCGGTTTGCTTTTGATGGCCGTCAATCGAGTGGCCGGCTTGGTGCTGCCCGCGTCGACCAAGTTTCTCGTCGACGACGTCATTCTGAAGAAGCATACCTGGCGGCTCCACCAGATCCTGGTCGCAGTGATCGCAGCAACCATCATTCAGGGGGTTACGTCATTTTCGCTCACACAACTGTTGTCTAAAGCCGCACAGCGGCTCATCGCGGACATGCGCAGGCAGATTCAGGAACACGTTGGACGCTTGCCAATCGCCTATTACGACGCAACCAAAACCGGAACCATGGTCGCCAGAATTCTTTCCGATGTGGAAGGCGTGCGCAACCTGATCGGCACCGGCCTTGTCGATTTCCTCGGCGGACTGCTCACGGCGGTATTGGCGTTTGTCGTCCTGATCCGAATCAGTGTGAGCATGACGATGATCGCGTTCGTCTGCATCGCGGTATTTGGATTCGCCTTGAAGAAGGCGTTTGGCACGATTCGCCCGATCTTTCGCGAGAGAAGCAAAATCTATGCGGAAGTCAGCGGACGGCTAACCGAATCGCTGGGCGGCGTGCGCGTCATCAAGGGATATCACGCTGAGGGGCGCGAACACGACGTTTTTTCTGGCGGCGTGCAACGGCTGCTGAACAATGTTCTTCGCACGCTCACGGCCACTTCAGTGATGAGTCTCTCATCAACGGTTCTGCTCGGGCTCGTAGGAGCCGTCGTCATGTATCTTGGCGCCCGCCAGATTATCGCCGGCACTCTCACCCTTGGCGGATTCTTCACCTACACGATGTTCATGGGATTCCTTATCGCACCCGTGCTTCAAGTCGTGAACATCGGAACGCAGATCACCGAAGCCATGGCAGGGTTGGAGCGTGTGCGTGAAGTACTCAATGAGTCGCCGGAAGATGTTGATCCTGGCCGTACAGTCGCATTGCCAGAAATTACCGGAACCGTCGAATTCGACAACGTGAGCTTTGCTTACGAGCAGAGCAAAGAGGTCCTGCACGGTGTTTCCTTCCGTTCATCGACAGGAACGGTCACGGCGTTGGTAGGTCCATCGGGATCAGGAAAGTCGACGATCATCGGCTTGCTCGCCGCCTTCTACAAGCCACAGAGTGGCCGAATTCTCATAGACGAAATCGATCTGAGCAGCGTGCGTCTTGATTCGTATCGCACGCAGCTTGGTGTGGTGCTGCAGGAATCATTTTTGTTCGACGGAACGATTCGCGAGAACGTGGCGTTTTCGCGGCCCTGGGCAACCGAGGACCAGATCCTGCGCGCCTGTCGCATCGCCCGCGTGGACGAATTCGCGGAGCGTTTTGAACAGCGTTACGACACGGTTGTCGGCGAGCGCGGAGTGAAGCTCTCTGGCGGACAGCGCCAGAGAATCTCGATCGCGCGAGCTATACTTGCCGATCCGCGCATTCTCATTCTAGACGAGGCTACGTCGAGCCTCGACTCCGAGTCCGAGGCGCTCATTCAGGAAGGATTGTCTTTCCTCATGCGCGGACGCACTACGTTTGTGATTGCGCATCGCCTGAGCACCATTCGTCGCGCTGATCAGATTCTTGTCGTCGAAAATGGGGGGATCATCGAGCGCGGAACTCACGAACAGCTTTATGCATCGGGTGGCCGCTATTTCGACTTGTACACGAAACAGCACGGACTCGAACAGAACCTGTTCCTTGCACCCGGCGAAGGTGACCGCGTCGAAGACCAGGCCGAATCACAGGCGCGCGGGATGCGCGTGCCTACCACGGCCGACGTACTACGAGGCAACGTGACCTGAGCCTTACGAGGCAATGTCACCTCAGTCGAATCGGCTCAGCTAACTTTTCGGCCATAACGTAAAATTCCGCCAACGTGCTCGGCACCGTCTTGCTCAAGCGTCCAAGTGAGCTTCGCAGCTTTCGTCGCAGGCTCGCGTCCTGGTATCAGGCCAACCGACGTGCGCTTCCCTGGCGCAAGACCCGCGATCCTTATCGAATCTGGGTTTCCGAGATCATGCTGCAGCAGACTCGCGTCGCTGCCGTGCTCGAATACTATCGGCTCTTCCTGCAACGCTTCCCGACAGTTCATCATCTCGTCGCTGCCAGCGAAGCCGAGGTGCTCGCGGTTTGGAGCGGCCTTGGCTACTATCGGCGCGCACGCATGCTGCACAAGGCGGCAAGAGTGGTTGTCGCCGAACACGATGGGCGTCTTCCTCGGACCTCTTCCCTCCTCCGGAAACTTCCTGGAATCGGACGGTATACGGGAAACGCCATCGCCAGCATTGCTTTTGGAGAGCCGGTCGCCGCAGTCGATGGGAACGTCGAGCGAGTGCTGAGTCGAATGGGCCAATCCATGCTCGCCGGTGATGCGCTCTGGAACGCGGCGCAGGGGTTGCTTGATCCGACCGCTCCAGGCGATTTCAATCAGGCGATGATGGAGCTGGGAGCGACGGTATGCACTCCGAAAAAGCCCTCGTGCAGAGCGTGTCCGGTGATGAAGTACTGCGCCTCGAAGAGCGGTATTGCGCTGTCACTTACTCCGCCTGAGAAACGTGTGCAGAGAAGCGCAAGTTTGCTGCTGCGGCGCCGAGCTGGCAAGATTCTTCTAAGTCGCAGGGCCAACTATGGGACCCTCATGCCAGGAATGTGGGAGCTCCCGCAGCTGGCAACCGCTGGCGCAGCATCTCCGATTCTGAAAGTCCGGCACTCCATAACCATCACAAACTGGAGAGTTGACGTTTTCCCGTCCGGTGAGGCGATGCCCAATCAGCATCTTCGGTGGATTGCTGCATCTCAGGCAGAAACTCTCCCGCTTACCGGACTGACTCGGAAGATTTTGCGGAAGCTGAACATCATTGCTTAGAATCAAATCAGCGAGCATTTATTCGTATACCGAGTGGGAGGAAGAGACATGGCACTTGCATGCGGCATTCGAGCTCCTGAATTTGCACTTACTAGCACTTCCGGCAAACCGCTCATCCTGTCCGAGGTTCTGAGCCATGGGCCTGTCGTCCTTGCGTTTTTCAAAGTGAGTTGTCCGGTATGTCAATACGCGTTTCCGTTCCTAGAACGAATGTGGCAGGTTCATAAGACCGAAGCCGTTACCTTCATCGGAGTCTCACAAGACAATGCCAACGAGACTGCCAGCTTCGTGAAGAAGTATGGCATCACGTTTCAAGTGGCGCTCGATGATCCAGCGCGCTATGTCGTATCGAACGCCTATAAGCTCACCAACGTGCCGAGCGTCTTTCTCGTGAATCGGGACGGTGACATCGAGGTTAGCAGCATTGGCTGGTCGCGTAAGGACATGGAAGAAATCAATCTGAAGCTGTCGATGATGAACGCCGCGCAGCGCCAGCATCCGATCTTCCGCGCGGGAGAAGATGTCGCTGAGTTCAAGGCTGGTTGAAGCGCGAAGAACTAGTCCGCGGTCGCGGACTGGAGCGTGCCCAAAAAACTGCACTCCATTCGAACGGCTTGCCTCGTGGGCGCAGCACTAACGTAACTACTCAGTTAAGGTGAACACCCACTGCTGCCTTGCTCACATGGCGCACTAGACTTGCTTGTCCCGGTTGCGTTCACAAATTCTCGAAGGTCCAGCTCTTGCTGAGTTCTGATCTCTCGTGCCGGGCAAGCGCGATGCCTTTTGGCTTTCTACAACGCGGATCCCTGTCTGCTCATGCTCGGCAGGTGCAGCTCTCATCCTACGAACCGGCGATTCATCTCGATGGCCTGGTTCGTGGAGTAGATAACATTCGCCATGATGTGGCGCTCAGTCCCCGCTTCATGGATACGGCGCGCCAGCACATTTTTCGACTGATTGTGAAATATGGGCGCATTGAGCCGCTTGTCGACGAGGCGGCAGGGCTTGCTCGTCCCATTTCCCGGATTACCGGCCCCGGAATAGCAAGCTCTGTCCCGCCGGCAAAGCCGGGGGACGCCGGCGAGTTCAGGCGCCATCTGCTCGATCTCCATGTTTCGGCACTGAATCGGGCCAAGGCACAGAACAACGTCTCCGTCGATCTAGTGGCGCGTTTGGCAGCGGTAAAGTTCCAGCGTGGTGAGATGCTCGCACAATTTGCTCTGGCCCTTGAACGCTGCCGTACCAAGCTGAAGTCCTACGAAGGTCCGCGACAGGCATTTGCCGCCAAGGGAGTTGAACTGCGCGAGCGTTTTGCCGATTTCCAAGTCAGCAAGAAGGCAATCCTGAGAAAAGTCGGGCAGGATCTTTTCGCCACCATTCGCGAGATCGAGAAGGCGTCGCTCTCGCGCATGCGACGTTCTCTGTTCGGAGACACCGAGAGCACAGCTTATGATCTGTTTCTGAACCGGTTGCTCTACGTCGAAGATGGTCGCGATGACTATCTCAACGCCGAGCAGTATGTGATGCTCGGAAACTACGAGCGCGATCCGGACCGTCTTGAAACCATGGAGGCGATCGCTTCCGACTTCCTGCGGTCGCTGCAACCGGAACCCATCGAAAACGAAGCCCTCGACCTTCTGTTGAATGAGCCTGAGAACGCGCACGAACTCTTCGCCGGCGGATCGCCAGTCGAGAGCCTCCCCAAGGGCAAGGCGCAGCGCGCTTTGCTGAACGGCTGGCTAGAGATGCTGGAGAAGGAAAACGTATTCGACCACGTGATCGCCTCCTATGAAGCCGTTCCTCTTTTGGCGCAGTACTCGCCGCCAATCAATCCGCAGCAACTCAAGAACGCGCTCATCTCGAAAACGGAACGTGCGCGAGTCGAGAGCCTACTGGAGGAACACGGAAAGATCTCTCCGGATAATCTGAACGCCGCCGTAAAGAAGGTTGAATCCTGGCGAGGAGGCGAACGCGCCAAGCTGGCTGCCAGATTCTTTGCCGACTTTGTCCGCTACCATCGCGATTTTCGTCGATTTGAAGCTGTCTGCGCCGCGATGGACGCGGTCAACGTAATCACCACCGACCGGCTGCGCGAACTGTCGGCAATTAACAATACCCTCTATGAATTTCTGCTTCCCGACGAGCAGAAAAGCGGTGAAGAGAAGGTGCTCCGGCACGTGATTCTAAAGGCCGACATCCGCGATTCCACAACGCTCACTCGCACGCTGTCCGAGCGCGGACTCAATCCCGCGTCCTACTTCAGCCTCAACTTCTATGAGCCGATCAACAAGCTGTTGGCCAAGTACGGGGCCTCAACAGTTTTTATCGAAGGCGACGCAATGATCCTTGTCCTCTTTGAGCGCGAAGGAGAAGTCGGGCTTGGGGTTGCGCGGGCATGCGTTCTGGCGAAGGAAATGGTCGGCATTGTCAGCGCCTACAATGAGCAGTCGCAAAAGCAGGGCCTTCCCGGTTTGGAACTAGGCATTGGAATTTCTTATCAAGATTCCGCGCCGATGTACTTGATGTATGGACCTCAGCGCATCATGATTTCAAAGGCCCTGAACGAAAGTGATCGTCTTTCTTCCTGCAGCAAGGGCGCTCGAAAATTCGTAGCCGGCAAAACGACGCCGTTCAACGTCTTCAGTCTTCAGACTGTTCAGGACAAGGACACCAGCGGCAATCCGGACGAATTTCTGATGCGTTACAACATCGGCGGAGTAATGATCAGCCCTTCGGCCTTTGAAAAGCTCGCACGGGAGATCAGTCTCAAAGAGCACGCGTGCAGGCTAGCCACCATTTGGCCCAACGAAACCATAAAGCTTTTCAGCGGCACGGTCCCAATCGCCTCGGGAGTTTTTCACACTCTCGCCGTGCGAGAAGCCTTGATCCCACATGTTGATGCCGGAAGCATGGCGGTGAGTGACTGGACGTCGCGCAGATATTACGAAGTGTGCGTGAATTCCGAGGTTTACCAATTTCTCGAAACACCGACGACTGCGGCAAACGCAGTCTAAGTCTCAGACGCGATCGTTCCTCTGAAAATCTCAACTCCGCAGCGATCTTCTGCGATGCTGCGCAACCCAAGGGCAAGAAACGTAACCCGACTCTCCCATTTTCTTCAAAATGAAGCAACAAAAAGGGACGCCTGCAATCGAATTTCCGAACGGCTGATTGAAATCTACGAAGCGCGGGCCGATCTACACCGCCGCATTGGTTTGATTGCTTAGAATCCGCGCTTGCTGCGGAAGGGGATGCGAACGACTGTTTCCAGATCGATGGGATTGCCGTCTCGAGTGCCGGGAACAAAGTGCCATGCGCTGAGCGCACGCCGGGCATTCTCATCGAGACGATCGTCGAAGCCTTCGAGGACTTTTACTTCGGCCACGCTGCCGTCGGCGCGAATGATGGCATAGAGAATGACCACACCCTGTACGTTCTCGCGCATCAGGTCGGCAGGGTAAGCGGCATCGACTTCCCGTAATGGGATCGGCGCCGTAACGTCGCCTGAAGTCGCGGTGGCACCGCGCTCAGCAAAGCGGAAAATCCAGCTTCCGCCAGCGGAGGTCAGATTCGGCTTGTTCAGCGCCATGGTGTAGTACTTGCGCCCTCGAAAGACCCTCTCATCGACCGCATTCGGCGCTTCGTCGCTGGTAGTTACTCGCGGAGAAGGCAAGCTCAATCCGGGATGCCTGGCCATCGCCAACAGAGACTCGCGAAAGCTGCTTGTTCCCGATATGGGAGAAGCGACCAGAGGAATGCCAGTGGCGACGCCATGCGGAACTGCAGCAGCCACGATGCCAAGTTCATCTTTTGTCGCGACCGGCGAATCTCCGCCTGGTCCATTACCGCCGGCTTTTCGTTCTGGTATCCCCGTACCGTTGGCTGCCCCCGGATTGCCTGAAAAGGCTCCCCGCCGAGTCCCGTCGGGCGTTCGCGGCGGTCCCGCGACCGGATTGAGATTGATTGAAATCAGCGTTCCCGCAGCGGAGGCCGCAGACCCTGCGCCGCTAATGTCAGGCGCGGGAGCGATTGGCTCCGCGGTCGGCAGATTTCCCGCTAAACTCGAGGTTCCCTGGAGCGCGTGGGCGTCGGGCGGAGGAGCAATCGGCTGTGCCACATTCGGAAGCGCCTTCGACAACTGCGTCGCGCCCGTATTCTTGAGATCGGGCGCGGGAGCTATGGGCTCTACATTTCCCAACATAGGAATCAGCTTGCCGGCAGGAACCGTAAGCTTCGGCTCTGGATCCACTGCTTGGGCGACGGCTACCACTTTGAGACTCGATAAATTGCGGGCGCCGCGAGTGTCCACGGGCGGGGGGATCGGCGTGGCCTGAGGTAAGGCAGGCATGTTCAACTTTGCCTGAGTCGCATCAGGCGGAGGCGCCACCGGGGCAACATCGAGAACCGGTGCAACCAGTTGCGGAGCGCTCGATGCTACCGAGGCCACCGGAGGCGCCTGCGGCACGGGCGTGACGAGCACGATATCCGGAGCCGGCGCGGTGGCATAAATCTTTGGCGCAGTGGGCGCAACGATGGTTCGCGTAGTGTTGTCGGCCCATTTCGGGACGGCCATTGCCATTGCCACCCGCTTCGCCGCGTCAGACTCGGATGCAGCGCGGGCCCTGGAGCTGCGGCTGATGACAGGAGCAAGTTTTCTCGGGGCAGGAGGTTCGAGGGCAGGCTCCGAAACAAGAACGTCGTCATCGGGGTTGATATAAGTGATGCGGTCGTGCGATGCCTCGATGATGGCGAAGCGATGCGCATAGTAGGGCATCGAAAGGACATACACCAAGCCCGCGACAATCAGGTGGCAGGCATAGGAGCGCGTGATTGCCTGCCAATTCAGTTCTTGCTCGACGAAGACATCCTTCCAGAAGACTCCGGGCCGAAATCCGAGAAGAACTGGATCTTCCGTACGAAGGAGTGAAGAACAATTTTCCCGGAACGAAGGAAGCCAGGCGGGCAGTTCCCAATTCAGGCGAGGCTGGCGTGCGCTTGCAGCCTTGGGAACCGATACTTGCTGCCGTGCACTGCCGGGAACAGACATGGAAAAACCGTTTGCTTACCGAGTAGCTGGATTATACCTTGGTAAACATTCAAAACCATCTCTCAACCATGAGCAAAATCGCCGATTTCCGATCCATCCCCGCCAACTTCGCTCCGCTGCTGTGTCTGCTTGTCTTGCTCGGTAGTGCCAGTCTTGATTCTCATGCGCAGAAAACCTATCCCCACAGGAGCAAAGCGAGTTCGCAGCCTTCAACCGCGCCGCCCACCGTGCCCGACGAGGTCTCCGGGATGTACACGTTCCTGCGGGAAGGCGAGTTTGTGCAGATTACGGTCGAAGAGGGCAAGCTTTCCGGCTTCATCTCCCGCTACGGCGAGCGCGCCAGCGATCGTGACGTCTTTCTTGATCAGTTCTTCACCAAGGCCTCGCTGGAAGGCAAGCACATTATGTTCACTACAAAGCCGGTTCACGGTACCTGGTACGATTTTGCCGGTGACATCAGTCGCGGCGACGCCAAAGCGCCAGACCAGGAAGGCTACTGGATCATTCGCGGGACCCTGAAGCAAAGCGACCAGGACGAGGCGGGACAAGTAGCCACGAAGTCACGCGAAATCACGATGAAGTCGTTCCCACAGGAGGATGAGACGCCGAAGTGAGCCGTTCTTGTTTTTGCGTCTCCACGCTCCGATTCCACAGGGAGAAAATCAAATCCCCGCGCCGCAACAGCGGATTGTGAAAACACGAATTCTCTCCCTCTTGCGCAGGGAATGACCGTGTTGAAAATTCAAGTGTTCGTGTTCCCTAAATTGGGGAGTCGTTATTTGAGGCTCGGTCTAGCGAGTCTCTGGAGGCCGCGTGTAATCGACGACGCCAGGATTTCTCACTCCACTTGCATCTTCGATGTGGGTGCCTGGAGTACCGGCGGGGTTCTGCCTTCGCATGCCTTCGGTTCCCGTAGCACGCTCAGGATTGCTCTGATCCCATCCAGCGCTTGCGGGAGCACGCCCGTGCCAGCGCTCAACAGCGATATCGCTCGCCGAGCGATCGCGCGCGGAAGTACCTGCTTCTTCCAAAGAGCGTTTGAAGTCTCGCAACGCCTCTTCGATCTTGCTTTCCAGATGATCGGTCACTGGAGCGAGCAGCCGCCCGAGGCGCCCGAGCGGGGGAGCGTAATTCATCGTGACGTGCACCAGCGTGTCGTTACCCAGACGCGCGAAGTTGATGCGGCCGGAATGCTTTGGACCACGAATCGATTTCCATCCGATTGCCTGATTGGGAATCACTTGTGATGTGATCGCATTGAATACGAACGGACGTCCATCAATTCGTCCGCGCCACGTAGATTCATCGCCACGAACGGAAACTTCTCGCAGCAGCGAGATTCTTTCCGGCAGATTCTCAAAACGGGACCAGGCCTCAAAGGCCTCTTCCATTGGACGGCCGATCTGAATGCTGCGTTCCAGGCGCAGAATTCGACTGTTGTAACTGGAAGCTCGCCCGCTTGCAAACCAAAAGGCTGCCGAAGCGGCAGCAGCTCCGGTTAAAGTGCCCAGCCCGAATCCGCTCCAGAATCCATTGCGTACCATCGATTCCTCTCCTTATGAGTACATGGGATGGGAATCGCCGACGAGAGGCCGAGGTTGCCTAACCTACTGCTGGCCCGGAGGCTTGGCGGCTTCTTTCTCTTCCAGTTCCGCGCCCGGCATTGCGCTCTTCAGTGGGGCACTGCGCTGCTCCTCCAATTCCGGATGTGGGAATGCCTTGCGTGGCAGCATCTGGTCGCGCATAGCGGTGTTGTAAACAAAGATGGCCTCGACTGCTGCTGCCTGCGCGAGATCCTCCGGCTGCAGGCGTTCATACGTATCCATGTTCGAGTGATGAGTGCGTGAGCCGTAATCGAGACGATCCTGGATGAACTGGAATCCAGGAACGCCAATGGCGTCGAACGCTTCGTGATCGGTGCCGCCGGTGTTGCGCATCGAGATCGTGGTTACGCCCAGGTCCTTGAGCGGCTCGATCCATTGCTGAAAGATCGGCTCCACCGGAGCATTCTCCTGCAGATAAATGCCGCGAATGCGTCCGCTCCCGTTATCGAGATTGAAGTAGCCGGAAATCTTCTGATATTCGGGTTTCAGTTGGATGGGACCTGCAGGCTTGCGGTCGAATTCGGTCAGCTTCAAATCGTCAGGCGACGAAGATCGGGGAATGAAACCGAAGTGCTGCTTAACGTAGTTGTAGGAACCGAATTCACCTTCCTCCTCGCCGGTCCACAACCCGATACGGATGGTGCGCCGCGGCTTCACCTGCAATGCATTGAGGATGCGCATGACCTCCATGGCGACGACCGTACCGGCGCCATTGTCGGTTGCACCTGTTGCCGAAGCCCAGGAGTCGAGATGCCCGCCGACCATCACGATCTCGTCTTTTAGCTTCGGATCTGTTCCGGGAATTTCGGCGATGGTATCGAAGCCATGCTCGTGGTCGCCGGTGAATTTGGTTTCGATGTTCATCTCGATCGTCACCGGCACATGCGCTTTGAGCAGACGATAGACGCGTCCGTAGTTTTCAATCGCCGTTACGGCGATGGGCAGCGGACTCGCGTGCTCCCGGCGATAGACGAACCATCCAAAAGTCGATCCTGTGTCGTCGAAGACCGTCCCGCCTGAGCCGCCATTGTTGCGGCCATCGCGGCTGGGCACGAGCACGGCCAATACTTTTTCATCCGCCAGAAATTTACCCACCTTCTCGCGAAATTCAAGACGCTTGAGGAACTGCGGGAAGCCGTCGCCGCCTTCGCGTCTCAGCGGATAGGTCGTGAGCCGCTTCACATCTTCGTCGTCCATGCGAGCGAACAGTGCTTTGTCCACCGGATTCACATCGCGCATATCGCCGAACAGGACAACCTTTCCCAAAAGCTTGCCTTTGTATCGGTCGAAGTCTTTTTCCGTCTTGATGTCCACCCATGCGGCCGGACCATTCACCGCGCCATTGGTTGCCGGCGACCAAGGCGACGCTTGCGCGATAAAGACTGCCGTGTCGGGCGACGTCATACGCACCCAAGCATTGAGCTGCTGCCATCCCATGCCGAACTCGCCCCAGTCCTCGAGATGAGCATTGCTGCATCCCATCGCCGTGAGCTGATCGCGCGTCCATTCATTTGCGCGCTTCAGGTTTGGCGAGCCGGTCAGCCGGGGACCGATGCCGTCCATCAATCCCGAGGCGTACTCCATCACGTGCGAGTGCTCGATGGCTTCGTCGCGGATGCGTTGGTACATATCGAAATCAATGTTCTCGCGCTGAGGCTGGGGCATTTCGTAGGACAGGGTTGGAGTTACAGTTGCTGCCGATTTCTTCTCCGCCGCCAGGCTCGAAATCGCGGACAAAACAATGACGAAAAATAAGATCGCTCTATAGGGCATGGATTATGATCCTCGTGGAAAAAAGGAAAGGTGCAAGGCAGAGTAGCAGAACGCGGGCGACAGGAACAATCGAGCGTAGGGACAAATGAACGCGCGAGGACAAGCAAGCAAAAAGGAGAACGTCAAGAGATGGTCGAATCAGATGCCGAAGCATCCAGCTCTCGAGTGACTTTGATTCAAAACGAGCTCAGAGCCCGGGAAATTTGAGGCTGGCCAACGGCTCCGTCGTTTCCTCCCCGCTCTTTGGTGTTTTGTCTTTGTTTTCGTGTCTCGGCCGTGAAAAAATCCCTTAGGACTAAGGCGAAATCTGGCATGCAATGTGAATAAAGCTACTGTTATTCTTCTCTCATCCTTTTGTCTGTTTTGAAGGTGGGCTTGATGTCTCTTACGCTACTCTGCATCGATGACGAACCCAACGTCCTGGCCGTGCGCAAGATGCTGCTTGAGACCGTCGGCTACCGCGTACTGCTGGCCGAGAGCGGACCGCAAGGGTTGGAGATTCTGCAACGGGAGACGGTTGACACTGTCATTGTCGACTATCGAATGCCCGAAATGACTGGTACGGAGTTAGCCGCGCGCATTCGCCAGACCCATCCGGGAGTCCCGATCATTATGTTGTCGGCGTTTATCGATCTCACACCCGAGCAACTCAAAGATGTAGACGCGTACGTGACGAAGGGCGAATCGCCTGACGTCCTGCTGCGTACAATCGACAACGTGCAGCCGAGAAAGCTGGCCTGTGGCCGCTAAAGCTCCGCTGCCTTCAGGCGCAGCCAAGGTCCGCACCGCGCATCGCGTCTTGCTCTGCATCGACGACGATGAAACTCAAGTGCTGACGCAACGCGCGCTACTCCACTCCAAAGGATACGATGTGGTGGTGGCCACCGGAGGGCGCGATGGCCTCGCCGCCTTCAGTAATTTTCATGTGGATCTGGTGGTGGTTGATTATCGTATGCCCGACCTCGACGGCGGCACTGTCGCCAAAAAGCTGAAAGAGAAAGCGCCCCACGTGCCGATTGTGATGTTCACCGGCGTCGATGAAATAGCTCCTGAGGCGCTCACGGCGATTACTTCGTTAGTGAAGAAAGGCGAATCTCCCACCGCTCTGAGCGATGAAATCCAGCGTCTGCTCGCTCATTGAGGCGGTTTTGGGAATCCTCTAGCCCGGTTAGATCACACTCAATTTCTTGTAATGCCGCACTTTCTAAGTGGAAGCTCGACTGGGGTAGCGCTGGCTGACCCGCTTCGCGTTACCCAACGCCTAAAGATACGTTATTGATGGTTCGTTTTTTGAGAGACTGAAACCTGCATCCCCCGAATCAAGATCGGGGCCCTCAAGCGCAATGGCCAGATCAGAATCTGGACCGCTCTAGCGACAACTATTCAGTGTAGCTCCCGATAAAATGGAAGCGCATGTCCACTCTCCACAACGTGCGCGTCTCACTCGAGATGATCAAGTGGGAGCATTCGATTTTCGCACTGCCATTTGCGCTCTGCGGAGCGATGCTCGCAAGCAACGGATGGCCGAGCGCCGGGCAACTCCTCTGGATCATCGTTGCAATGGTTGCGGCGCGATCTGCGGCGATGGCATTTAACCGCTATGCCGACGCGGAGATCGACGGCCGGAATCCGCGCACCAGGATGCGCGCATTGCCGGCCGGAGTGCTGAGTAAGAAGTTTGTCGGCGTTTTCGTTCTGATCGCAAGCATCGTCTTCGTTTTTTCGGCCGCGATGTTGAACCGACTCACGCTGATTCTTTCGCCGATCGCATTAGCGATTGTCTTTCTCTACTCCTACACCAAGCGATTTACCCGCTGGTCACATCTGGTCTTGGGATTCGCCTTGGGAATCGCTCCGGCTGCGGCATGGATTGCGATTCGCGGCTCGCTTGATCCCCGCATCCTGCTGCTCACTGGTGCGGTTACATTCTGGGTGGGCGGATTCGATGTCCTATACGCATGTCAGGATTGCGAGTTCGACAGCAGCGTTGGACTCCACTCCGTACCGCGACATTATGGAATCGCAAATGCGCTGTTGCTGGCGCGCATCATGCATGGGGCGATGCTCCTTCTCTCTTTCCAGCACAGTGGGATCCGAAGCTTGGAATTCACGTGACTTGAAGTCGCGGC